>Ga0074198_1000754_pt1 | contig 28512 bp, 24 predicted proteins | sample EPASupsiteSAE323_FD_64527 | JGI IMG/M metagenome (GOLD analysis project Ga0074198, IMG submission 64527) | Bioremediated contaminated groundwater from EPA Superfund site, New Mexico - Sample SAE3-23 | ecosystem: Environmental > Aquatic > Deep subsurface > Groundwater > Contaminated ...
GTCGACGATCGGGATATCGGGCGACTCCTTTTTGTGTATCCTCAACAGGGCATCACTCTCCTCAAAGGGGTTGGAGTAACAGGAAACCCTTAGCTTCCCAGCTAGCCCGCCGAAATAACAGTGGGGCTAATGGATAATAAGACGGTTGGAAAGCATCGGCCAGGCCGGTTTTTGGAGGCAAAAATCCCCGTTTTTACGAGGCGCGCACACACATCTGTTTTTATATTTTGGCAGATTACACCAAATATAAACAATTCAACGCAAATGCGCTATTATGCAGAGGTAGGTATCAGATGGAAGAGATCATCTCCGAGGCACTCAAGACTTCGACTAAGACCGTATCGCACGGGATTACCGGCTCGGGGCCCACCAAGGACTTCGAGTTCCAGACGCCCAAGATCATGGTCATCGGTGCAGGAGGAGCGGGATGCAACTCCATCAACCGCCTCTCAAAGATTGGCATCCGCGGAGCGGACATGGTCGCAGTGAACACTGACAAGCTCCACCTGGGGATGATTTCTGAGAGCGTAAAGAAGATTCTCATCGGCGCATCAATTACCCGCGGCCTTGGAGCAGGCGGGTACCCCGAAGTGGGACAGAAGTGCGCCGAGGCATCGAGGCCCTATCTTGAGAAGATGCTTGAGAACGTGGACATGGTCTTCATCACAACTGGAATGGGAGGAGGAACCGGCACTGGAAGCGCACCAGTCATTGCCAACATCGCAAAGGCCAAGGGAGCCATTGTCATCAGCATAGTCACATTCCCGTTCGCACTTGAACGCGCACGCCTCGAAAAGGCCGAGGAAGGCCTCGTAAAGCTCAAGGAGCAGTCCGACACAATCATTGTCATCGACAACAACCGCCTCGTGCAAATCGTGCCCAACTTGCCGATTGACCAGGCATTCGCGGTTGCAGACGAGATTATCGCCCGCGCGGTTCGCGGAATCACCGAGACAATCACGACCCCCTCGCTCATCAACTTGGACTTTGCTGACGTTCGCGCAGTAATGAGCAATGGCGGAGTCTCAATGATTGCAGTAGGCGAGGCCAAGGGAACGGCACGCGAGGAGAACGTGGTCAAGAACACGCTCAACCACGCTTTGCTTGACGTTGACTACGCCGGAGCCAAGGGAGTGCTCCTCCACATTACCGGAGGCGCGGACATGACCCTTGGCGAGTGCAACCACATCGGAGAGGCGCTCACCGAGCAGGTTGACCCGCACGCAACCGTCATCTGGGGAGCAAGGATTGACCCCGGGTACGAGGGCAAGATTGAGGCAATCGCCATCTTTACCGGAATCCACAGCCCGTACGCGATGGGCAAGGCGCCGGCAGCTGACAAGAAGGGCAAGTACAAGACCGACATGGGCGGCTTGGACGAGATTGCGTTCTAGGGCTGGGAAGGGTTCGTTCCTACCCTAACTTCCTTTTTCTTTTCCATCTTCTTTTTCTGCGGGTTTTTTATTGCACCACAATATACGCTTCTAGCATGGCCAACATACGAGAATTGATGGGCAATAAAGCGATAACCAACGAACAAGTTCGGTGCATCCACGACACGATAATCCAGCCAAGCGACGAGTTGGTCGCAGACATGAAAACATATGGGATTCATATAAAGCCAGGAAAATCCATCGCGTTTGAAGGGATCTGCCCGTGTGAAAGCAACGCAAACTACACCAGGAAATACGCAAGGCAGATGGATATTATAGACAACCTCAGGATTAACGAAAAGATTGGTCTTTACAAGGAATCACGGGGCATCCTTTCATCCAAAAGGATATGCACCCTCGACCCCGAATGGAAAAAGGAGATAATCGACTACGTCAACGCCGAAAAGAACGGCGGTAAACCCTGATTTTTCTTCCAACCCGTCATTTCGCTTTTAAACCTTAAGCTGCAAACATATTGGATATCAATGACAGTCACAGGCAACGGTATAATCGAGAACTGCCGCAAGTGCTACGTTGACAACGGGTTCGGAGTACGCCTCGAACAGAGGGGCGAAAACGAATACGTCTGCACGTACTGCAACAGCCGCTACACAGTCGAAAACGGGCTGATGAAAGGGCTTTGAAGCAAATAACTCGGTGTTAAAAGACATGGACGAAAAAAAGCCGGAAATTGACGAGCGCAAGCTGCGCGACATGTTCAGGCAGGCCGTTGAGCGCGGCGCAATAGAGTCCATAATCCACTTCGACGCACACGGCACGAAAAAGGATGCTGTTGAGAACGCGATGATTGACATGATTTCGCGCCTGAACAAGGAGATGGGCGTGCTATACTGCAAAGGCGAAATAGACGAGGCTATAGAGAACAACGACCTCTACTCGGTGGCTGCCGAGGTGCACCTGCTTACCAAGAACTACAACGCGCTTGTGAACATCGCAATCAAGTACGCCCCGATTGCTGTAGAGATACGCGCACCCGGCGAGGTCAAGCTCACCGCAGAGGAGGCGCAAATCAACATCCTCGACATCGCGCAGGCGTCGCAGGACTTCGCGAAGATATTCTTTGAGAAAATCATGTCAAAGGATGACTTCGCCAAGTTCAACGAGCAGATGGAGAACCGGGCGAAGCTGGGCGAAGTCTTGCGCAACAAGTCTGCCGCAGAGAAGAAGGACTAGTTTTTTAGGAAGCCCTGCAGGCTAAGGCTGATTCAGACGCTGAACCGCGTAGGCTGGACCAGCGTCATTATGTACGCGCGGTCCGCATCCGTGGTAAGCAACTCGTTGCGGAACCCGGTGTCCGAAAGCAGCTTCGTCAGGCTTGATTCCGTGTGCTTTTTGGAGCGCATCAAGAGTATCCGCTCGCCTTTCCGAAGAGGTATCCTCTCGCCTCCAAGCATGGCATCAACGTCGCGCTTCAGCCGAATCTTCGACTCTATTTGCTGCTGGCGGTCGTTCCAACTTACCTCGTATTCCGCGTCCTCCTGCCCGATACCCATCTTTTGCGGGAGCATCAGGTGTATCCTGCGTATCGGCTGGTGTTCGACATAACGCTGGACGACCAGGTCTATGCGGGAAAGGTTGGCAAGCTCGGTGCCTATCAGCAGGTAATCCTGGGAGCCCATTGAGTCGCGGAAGTTTGAAAGCACCCTGCCTGCGTCCGAGAAATTCCCGAGAGTGTTCCCGAAGAATACGAAGAAGTTGACGTATCCGCCCTGGCCGACCTCGTACGCCACGTCCGCGAAGTTTCCGGCCTCGAAGTCTATTTCCTTCGGGATTGCCATAATGCCCGGAAACTCTGCAGTGACGTTGCGACAGGCCATGTCGAGCAGTTCCCTGCTTATGTCAAGCGGGACGTACCGCACGTCAAACCCGGCATCCTTTGCCTTGCGGATGAGCGGGATTGCGGGAACGCCGTTTCCGCAGCCCAAGTCAACTACGTTGAGCCTCTTCACGCCTGAAAACGCGTTGAAAAAGTCTTCAATGTGACGCATGAGCAGGCTGTGTTCCATTCCCAGTATCCCGTCGCCGGACTCCTTCCTCGAGATTTCGTCCCACAACCGGGCGCCCTCGCCCATGTAGACGAACTTGAGCGGAACCTCTCCCCGGCTCCTTATGGCGGTGATGAGCTCGTATTCCTGCTTTTTTGAAAACATATCCCGGTACCTGACAGAATAACCGCAAAACAGGCTTAAAGGGCTTTTGGCCCGAAAGGAAGCTGAAGCTAGGGGAACTAAAAACAAGAAAAAAGCTAAATCAGGCGCGCTTCTGGAAGAGCTCCTTGACGATGTCGCCGTAAGCGGGCCTGGTGATGAAGACTCCCACGAGCACGCCTATGATTGTGGACATCCCAAAGCCCACGATTTCGACGATTCCGGAAAGTATGAGCGGAAGCATGGCCGCGATGACCACGCCTGCGACTGTGAAGATCACGTAGAACGCCTTCTTGATGCGCTCCTTGACCTCGTACTCGTCGTGCGAGTCGCCTTCCTCCTCGTCTGCGCGGCCCTTGCGCAAAAGCTCCTCGGTGATGACTATCTGGTCAGCGACCCCGCTTCCCATGAGCACTATGATTCCAGCCATCGCAGAAAGGTCGAGGGTGCCGAACACGCCGATTATTGCGGTTGTGAGCAGGACCTCGATGCCGTTGAATATGACGATGGGTGCGACAAGCGCGGCCTGGCGGTAGCGCAGGAAGATGAGCAGGCTCACTGCGAACACTCCTGCGACAAGAACCATCCAACTGTATGAAAGGAAGCGCTCGCCAAGCGAGGGAGCAACCGAAAACGAGCTGCCGATGGTGGTTGAGACCGGAAGCTTTCCGCCCGAAATGACTGACTTGAGCTCGCGAAGCTCGGCAAGGGCGCTCTTTTGCTGCTCCTCCGCAGTGGTGCCCTTTGCGGGCCCGGAGACCTGGAATATCTGGTTGATGCCGCCATCGGCAAGGCTTGGCGAGAGAATCGGCGAGCATATGAGGCCTATTGCCTCCCAGCGTGAGACTTCGGTGGTGGCGACCCCTCCGCGGGTTATCGAAGCATACTCGGGCTTGAGGCCTGCGGACAAGAAGCGCCTGACCGTGACGTTGCGCTTCTCAACGGCGGCTGCAATCACAGGGTAGTCCTTCTCGACACCTTCTTCGATGAGTATGTAAGAGACGGTCTGGCTGATTGTGATGTTTGAAACTTCCTCTGCATAGACAAGCGAAATGGAGTCGGTGTTCCTCCTCAAAACGTCGTCTATCGCAGGCTGTACGCCGTCGGAGACAAGGCCGAGGCTCTGGTTTGGAAGAAGCGTGGACTTGCGCGCGATGATTACCGCGTTCTGGGGCCGGTCAAGGAACATGTAAACGGGGTACTCGCCCTTCCCAAGCGCGGCCTTGGCGAAGCGCTCGCCGCCCTCGCGGTTCACCGCAAAGCCGAGCTGCCAAACCTTGTCGCCTGACTCGGAAGTGATTACGGACTCCTGGTTGGAGCCTCCGACCGCGCCTGAAAGCACGTCGGAGCCTGAGACCGCAGTCTGTCCGTCGATGAGCGCCTCGAAGCGGCCCTGCTGCTTGAGTATGTTCCGCACGCTTTCTATAGCATCAGGCGAGGCTTCCGGGATTTCTACGAGGATTTCGCTGTTTCCAACAGGACGAACCACCGACTGCGAGAGGCCGAACTTGTTTATGCGGAGCTTCACCGTCTCGACTATGGAATCCATGGTGGCCGTGTCCACGCTCTTTTCAAGGGTGATGGGTATGCGCACCCCGCCGGAGAACTCGATGCCGGTGTTGAGGCCCTTGAGCCAGATGAGCGCGAATGCAAAGACTACGCATACAAAGACAAGCTGAACACGCCTGTTCTTTGCAATCCGGAGCCAGTTTACGTTAGCAGCCATGAAAAATCACTACAGTTACTTCTTCCCAAAATAGTGCAGTACCAGGACTGCGTTGCCGAACCATGTCGCTATGAAGTCCACCAGCGCGCCGATTACAGCAACCGTGGCAATCTGGTAGTACGTGGAGATTGAAAGGATTGTTGACGCGACCAAAAGGACGCTGAAGGAAAGGATTGTCGCCAGGTTGATCATGATAGTGGTCTTCATCGTCTCGAACGCGCGGTCGTAGGGCGTTCCGTCCGAGCGCTTGAGCACGCGCACCGTAAGGAGCACGTCGGTCTCGAAGGAGAACGCGATGAGCATCAAAAGCGCGGCAAAGGATGCAAGCGTAAGCGGGAGGCCAAGCACGGTCATCACGCCGAGCGTGATTACGATGTCGGCGATTGCGCCAAAGACCACGGCGAACGAGGGTATGAACGAGCGGAAGATTACAAAGACCACGATTGAAGTCAGCAGGAAGGACACTACTAGGATTTCCACGGTCTTTGACAGGAACTGCTTGCTCAGAGTCGAGCCGACCTCGCGGGCGGAATAGGACGAGACGGGAACTATCGACTTGACCTGCGCCATCACCTTCTGCTGGTAGGTGTCCTGGCGGTCGAAATAACGGTCGTGCGCAAGCGCATAGGCATCAACGGCCTTCTGCGGCACGATGGAATTGTCGCCCAGAAGCGCAAGAAGCGCGGAGGACTTGTTAATTACCTTTGAGCCAAGCGCATCAATCTTTGCCTGCGCCTTCTCCAGGTCAGTCGAGGTGACCGTTCCGGAGTCGATGTTGGCTTCCAGGTAAGTGAATTCAAGCGAAGCGTCGTCATACTCGGTCTTGAGCGAGTCAAGCTCGCGCGAGGCAACCGAAGCAAGCTCAAGGGCCTCGCTTGGCCCCAGCTCAATCTCCAGGCCGGACCCGCCGTCGGGTGCCGAGAACTGCCTGATGTCAACGTTGGACGAGAACGGCGAGAGCTTCTCCTTCAAAAGCGCGGCGTCTATGCTTGTTGCGTTGGTATATACAGTAAGGAGCGTGCCGCCCTTGAAGTCCAGGCCGTAAGTGACTCCGGGGTAGACGAAGATTGCAAACAGCGACAGGATTATGAGGACTATGGGTACGGCTATGAGCTTGTTGTAGTGCTTCCAGTGAAAAGGATTCTGCATCCGAAGTTACCCCTTGAATTTGACCCAAAACGGCCCTTGGGCGATATGAAAACGCCTAGGCCCGAAAAACCCAGTTGACCCGATTGAAAGTAAAATATTCCTAATTCGCCAAGATTAATAACCCTGTTCATAAAGGAAGGCAAGAAGGCAAGCAACAACCCCAAACGCCCGGCCAAAGGCAGATTACAGACAGTTGAAAAAGCTTTCACGACTAAAGAATAATCACTCATTATGCAGGGGTAGCAAAGCCTGGTCAAATGCGTAGGACTCAGAATCCTATCCTTTAGGGGTTCGAGGGTTCAAATCCCTCCCCCTGCACTTAGAACACACCTAGAGGCAAACCTTGTCTCAAGCGACTTGTTCTCATATCCAGAGACACGATTGCCGACTTTTTAACCTCTGCACCGCTTTGGACATGAACGAAGGCGAATTAGGCAGTATATAAACAAAAAATGAACTTGCAAAATTGAGCTGATTACAACACAATCTTGCCGTTTTAGGTAAGATAAGAACAATGAAAGCTAACCGGTCAATAACCTAACTCCGGTTCAATCTCTTTCTTTGTTTTTCCACAATTCGAGCACGTTTCAGATAGAATAATCAATTCTGCCTTTTTCTTGACAGAAAACGAGTTGCTTACTCCACTCCCCCTAGAAGTCCGCATTTCTCCGTGTGTCGGCCGGTAGAATACTTTAATCGTCTGTTTCTGGCAGAATGGACAACACCACGTTTGGTCTCCAGTAGTCCACATAGTTATCACAATTATTTAGCCGTTTTTGGTTATTAATTTCGTCCACATGGTGGTTTTAAACAGAACCAGAAAGTATAATGGTATACGGAAAAATAGGGGTTTTTACTTGACTAACGGAGATACAGAAAACCGACTTTGGAGTATAGCGAATGACCTTCGTGCAAATTCTAAATTGACTTCTGCTGAATACTCCGCACCAGTTCTTGGTTTACTGTTTCTTCGCCATGCCGATTTCAAATTTTCGAACAAACAAAAAGAACTTGAAAAAAACCGCCAAGGTTCAAGACGCCAAATTGGAAAGCTTGATTATCAAGCAGAAGGGGTTCTCTTTCTCCCAGAGAAATCGAGATTTTCATATCTATTAAGTTTGCCAGAAGGCAGCGACTTAGGCCTTGCTATTGACAGCGCGATGGATGCTATTGAAGAAGAAAACCCCGATTTGAAAGGGACGCTTCCAAGAGGCTATTCAAAATTTGAAACCAATCTACTTGTTACATTACTGAAAGCATTTTCGCCTAATGAGCTTGTTGTAGCAGAAGGAGATACATTCGGTAAAATCTATGAGTATTTCCTTGGAAAATTCGCCATGAGTGAAGGCCAAAAAGGTGGTGAATTCTATACTCCAATTTCACTTGTCAAGCTGATTGTCGAAGTAATCGAACCTTTTCACGGAAAGCTACTTGATCCTGCTTGCGGTTCTGGAGGCATGTTCGTTCAATCAGCTCATTTCGTTGAAGAACGAAAGAAGAATCCTTCTGAAGAATTGTCCATTTATGGTCAGGAAAGAGTGACCGGCACAGTAAATTTATGCAAGATGAATCTTGCAGTTCATGGTTTATCTGGCGACATCAAAGAAGCAAATACATTCTATGAAGATACTCACAAGGTTGTTGGAAAGTTTGACTTTGTCATGGCCAATCCGCCTTTCAACGTCAAGAAAGTTGACTACGAAAAGGTCAAAGGAGACCCTCGCTGGCCATTCGGATTGCCATCAACAGACAATGCGAACTACCTTTGGATTCAACTATTCTATTCAGCATTAAACGCAAATGGTCGTGCAGGGTTCGTCATGGCCAACTCAGCAGCAGATGCACGCGGTGCCGAACTTGAAATTAGAAAGAAAATGATTTCCGCCAATGCTATTGATGTCATGATTGCAATAAGTTCAAACTTCTTCTATACCGTAACACTTCCCTGCACTCTTTGGTTTTTTGACAAAACTAAAGCGCATACTGACCGGAAAGGAAAAATTCTCTTCATAGATGCAAAAAATACGTTCAAACAAATCGACCGAGCTCACAGAGAATTTGCATTAGAACACATCAGTCAAATAGCGGGCATTGTAAGAAGCTATCGTGGCGAAAAGGGAACAAAAAAATACGAAGATATTCAAGGTCTTTGCAAGGTCACAACTTTTGCTGAGATTGAAGAACAGGATTGGAGTTTGAATCCCGGACGATACGTCGGGGTAGCTGAGCAAAAAGAAGAAGACTACGATTTTATTGAACGACTAGAAGAAATGAATGAAGAACTAGAAGAACTAAACGAGCAAGCTCATCAATTGGAAGAACAGATAGCTGAAAACATAAATAAAATCTTACGGTAAAATCATGGAAAAAACACATCGCAAATGGCAACAGATGCAATTAGGAGAGATATATCTTGGACCATCTAGAAACGGTGTCTCTCGACCGAGCAGAGTAAGAGGTACGGGTGTAAAGATGGTCAATATGAACGAGTTGTTTTCGTATAGTAGAATAGACAACCCAGAAATGGAACTCGTTCCAATGAATGAAAAAGAATATGAGATATACTCATTAAAGAAAGGCGACTTGCTTTTTGCTAGACAATCACTAGTAGCTTCAGGTGCGGGAAAATGTTCTGTGGTTTTATCAGCACCGGAAAAGACAACGTTTGAGTCTCACTTAATTCGCGTAAGAATAGACACGACAAAAGCAAATCCATTTTTTTACTATTACTACTTTACATCACCCATAGGTATTGCAAAGACGCAATCTCTCGTAATGCAAGTTGCAGCAGCAGGAATACGTGCAAGTGAATTGGCAAAACTAGTTGTGGATTATCCACCAAAATGTGAACAAGACACAATAGTTGCATTGCTAGAAAAATATGATTATTTGATTGAAAATAATTCTCGGCGTATTCGTTTTCTCGAATCTGTGGTAAATCTTATCTATAACGAATGGTTTACAAAGTTTAATTTCCCTAATCCTGAGAAAGTAAAAATGGTTGATTCTGAACTTGGAAAAATTCCAAAAGGATGGGAAGTAAAAAAGATTTCCGACGTTGCAACTATCACAAAAGGATTGAGCTACAAGAGCGAGAATCTAGTTGATGATGGAAAGATTGCTTTCATTACCCTGAAATGCATTGAACGCGGTGGCGGATTTAGATATAATGGCTTGAAAAGATTCGAAGGCGACTTTAAGGAAAAACACCAAGTGCTTGAAGGTGACATAGTCATGGCAGTTACAGACATGACTCAAAACAGGGTAGTGGTTGCACGGGTTGCTAGAGTCCCCCGTCTCAACGAGAATACCATGATTATTTCTATGGATTTGGTAAAAGTAAATGCGAAAGATAATATTGACAAAACGTGGCTCTATGGACTTTTGAACTATTCAGATTTTGGAATCAAAATGAAGGAATTTGCAAATGGAGTGAATGTTCTTCACTTAAAATCAAATTCAATTGAAGAATATTCTTTCGTATTACCAGATGAAAAGACACGAAGAGGATATTCAAAAATAATTTCAAACATATATCAACAAATTGATGTATTACAATTAAAAAATCTAAATCTTACTTCGACTCGCGACATTCTTCTTCCAAAATTGATGTCTGGTAAACTAGACGTTTCTGAGCTTGATATTAACGTTACTCCGGTGGAAGCATGACTGAGTACTCCGAAGATGCATTGGTAGAAAAGTCAGCTATTGATGTTTTTGTTAATGATTTGGGCATCAAACATCTGAATTGCTATGAAGAGAAATTCCCAGACACCCTTGACCGGGAAACCAAATCCGAAGTTGTTCTTAAGTCTCGTTTAATCAAAGCTCTTGAAAAACTAAATGGCAAGCTATCAGATGATGCCAAGAAGGACGTTCTTGCTCAACTCTTGCAAGACCGAAGCAGGCTTTCACTTGTCAAGGCTAATCAGGAAGTTTACAAGCTGCTGAAAGATGGCGTCAAAATCAAGACTAAAAACACCAAAGGCGCGTACGAGTACAAGACCATCAAAATCATTGATTTCAATACGCCAGAAAACAACGATTTCTTCTTGACTTCTCAACTGTGGGTAACCGGCGAAGTCTACACAAGAAGGCCAGACTTGGTTTTGTTTGTGAATGGTCTTCCGCTAGTTCTGTTTGAACTTAAAGCCAGAGGAGTGGATGTCAAAAGTGCGTTTGATGACAACATCACGGACTACAAAGACACGATTCCACACTTGTTTTGGTACAATGCATTCATTATCATAAGCAACGGCAGAGATGCAAAAATCGGAAGTCTTACAAGCGGTTATGAACACTTCTCAGAATGGAAAAGGATTGACGCCGAAAAAGAATTAGGCGTCGTTTCACTTGACAGAATCATCAAAGGAACTTGCGAACCAAGCAAGATGATTGACTTACTGGAAAACTTTACGCTTTTCTCAACAATTGAAGGAAATCAAGTCAAGATAATTGCAAAGAATCACCAGTTCCTTGGAGTAAACAACGTAGTAGACTCTTTCAACAACAGGAAGAAGAACAAAGGAAGACTAGGTGTGTTCTGGCATACGCAAGGCTCTGGAAAGAGCTATTCAATGATTTTCTTTACTCAAAAAGTCCTAAGAAAATTTGAAGGTAACTTCACGTTCCTAGTCGTGACCGACAGGCAAGAGCTTGACAACCAGATATACCGGAACTTTCAAAACAGCGAGGTCGTCACAGAAGAAAAAGTCCAAGCAGAAAGCGGGGCGCATCTTAAGCAGCTCTTGAAAGAAAACCATCGACTCCTATTTACGCTCATTCACAAGTTCGGAACCGACAAGGGAGAAAAATATCCAAAACTCTCGGATAGAGACGACATAATCATCATTACTGATGAGGCTCACCGGACGCAATACGATACTCTTGCTTTGAACATGAGAAGTGCCCTTCCGAACGCCGCATTCCTTGGATTTACTGGAACGCCATTGATGGATAAAGGCGAAGAAAAGACCAAGGAAACATTCGGAGATTACATAAGTATCTATAATTTCAGGTCAAGCATTGAAGACCAAGCAACCGTCCCACTATATTACGAAAACAGAGTTCCGGAAATGCAACTTATCAATCCTGACCTCAACGACGACATCTATAATGCGGTAGAAGAAGCAGAGCTTGACGAAGCGCAGGAAGACAAACTTGCAAAAGAGTTTGCAAGAGATTATCACATCATTACAAGGGAAGATAGACTAAACGCCATAGCAGAAGACATAGCCAATCACTTCATTAACAGAGGTTGTGACGGAAAAGCGATGGTTGTCAGTATTGACAAGTTCACCACCGTCAAAATGTATGATAAAGTCCAATACTACTTCCAAAAAAATATTGACAAACTGCAAGCCAAGTTGGACGCAGCCAAAAACGAGGACAAGACACTCAAAGACAAGATATCCACACTCAAAAAGGTTGACATGGCAGTTGTGATTAGTCAGGAACAGAACGAGGTCAAGAAATTCAAAGAAAAAGGCCTTGACATCAGCAAACACCGAAAAAGAATGGTGAATGAAGACCTTGCAACGCTTTTCAAAGACCCTGATAGCAGTTTTCAAATGGTTTTTGTCTGCAACATGTGGATGACTGGCTTTGACGTCCCAAGCTTATCGACAATTTACCTTGACAAACCAATGAAAAACCACACGCTTATGCAAGCAATTGCCCGGGCAAATAGGGTTTTCAAAGAAAAACAAGCAGGATTCATCGTTGATTACATTAACGTCTTTAGGAACTTGAAAAAAGCACTTGCAATATACGCCGCACCGATAGCTGGTGGTGAGGTAGATATGCCCATCCAATCAAAAGACCAGCTCGTTGCAGCGCTTAGAAGCTACATTAAAGACCTCAATAAGTACCTCAAAGTTCATGGAGTCAAATCAGAAAAAATCATAGCCACCAAAGGCCTTGAAAAAAACAAACTGCTTGACGAAGCACTTTCTGCCCTTGTTGTCAATGACAATGTCAAGAAGAACTTCCTGCAGAAGGCAGGCATTGCAATCAAAACGTTCAGTGCGATACTTCCGCACAAGGATGCATCAGAATTCAGCCAGGATATTGCGCTTTATCACGACCTTATCAAGGAAATTCGTTCTCTTGACCCGGAAGTTGACATTACCACAGTCATGACCGACATTCAAAACGTGCTTGATAAATCAATTGCAAGCAAAGGGTACTTCATTAAAGAAACAGCCAAAAGAAATTCCATTGATTTGAGTAAGATAGACTTTGAAGCTCTGAAAAAACAATTCGAGAAAAAGAAAGACAATGCAGACCTTGAGCGACTCAAAAACATTTTGTCATTCAAACTTAAAGAAATGGTGCGCGTTAACAGCATGAGAATTGATTATCAGGAACGATTCCAAACGCTAATCGATGAATACAATGTCGGCAGTCTTAACCAAGAACGATTCTTCGATGAACTTGTTAAATTCAGCAACAGCCTTGAAGACGAAGACCGGCGAGCAGTAGTTGAAGGGCTTTCAGAAGAAGAGCTTGCTCTTTTTGACAAGTTGAAAAAGCCAGCTCTTACAAAGAAAGACGAGCAGCAGCTCAAGAACATATCAAAAGCCCTGTTGCACAAGCTGCAACCCGCAAAATTGGTGATTGATTGGAGAAAGAAGCAGCAATCGCGTGCTGCGGTAGAATTAGAGATTGAACGCGAACTATATGATGGGTTGCCTGAAAGCTATACTCCGAAAGACTTCGAACAGAAATGCCAATCGGTGTTTCAGCATTTCTATGATAATTACTTTGGAGATGGCGTTAGTATATTCAACCAAATAAAACGAGGGACTCCTTCTTCTGTTAATGTTTAAAAAAATCAACTATCAGACAACAATTTGTTTTAACTAAAAGTTCAATCGGCATTTATTACTCCTTTTCATCCCTTTGAATATTGGATACGGAGGCAATTTACGTTTGATAGCGAAGCAAAGCTATGCAAAAGCCGAAGTTCAACGGATTCTCCTAAACGACTCAATACTTCTTGACAGTAATTCCGACCCTCTTTTTCTTAGAAAAGCCCTTCTAAACGAAATCGTGAAGGGATACCAAAACTGGAATAATGACCGGCACGTGGCTAACGTCCTCCTGTACGGTTGTCCAGGAATAGGTAAAACCACCCTGGCCAAACAGATCATTGAAAATATCCGTGCTTCCGGCATAAAGTGCGTCTATGCCAATTGCTGGCGATACTACACGCGAATGGCTATCTACTCACTCATGGCCAAGGAGCTAGGCCAGGCGATTCCTCGTCGAGGCCTTGCCACTGACGAAGTTTTCGACAGGATAAGCCAGGTGCTTGAGAATGAAGAACAAAGAATGCTGGTTGTCCTTGACGAAATTGACGGCTTGCTATTCAATCGCCAGGAACGCCTGTTATACGATTTAACTGAGCAGTCCAAAGGCAGGCAGTTTGTGTGCTTTATGGGAATATGCGATGATTCCTCGGGCTTTTCAGATATCGACAGTAAGAAAAAAATGGATTTGCGGATTGCTGAAATTGAAGTTAAACCATACTCGCGTGGCGAGGTTCGGGAAATAATCGGCTCAAAAGCCAAATTTGCCTTGAGGGAAGATTCTTACGATGAAAAGGTAATCGAAGCTTGCACGCAGATATCCACAAAGTCGAACGGCAATGTAACGCATGGCCTGAAGACCTTGTGGAACGCGGCTTTGTTTGCAGAAGTAGCAGGAAAAACCAGGATTCAGGAAAACGATATTGCCAAAGCCGCTAGGTCAAGCAGCAATAAACTATCTGGAGGCATCAAAGAGCAAGCGCCGGACTTGAACAAGGAAGAAAAGTTTATCCTCTCGATTTTGTCCAACGGAACCGTGTCGTCTTCCAAGTTGTACGTGGACTTTCAACACAAGTTTTCCAGAAGCAAGCGGCAAATCCGCAACTATTTGAAGCGGTTGGCGGCCAAGCAGCTCGTCAGGGTGGTTGACGATGGCGCATCCAATTCGTTCTTTAGGGGTCGCCTGATTGTGCCTAGTTTTGATGTTGTTTGATAGATATAATTCTGAGGAGGCATTCACGTGGCTTGACGCCAGTTTTCTATACGTGAATCCGCATTTTTGGCGGCGTTTTTACGTGGCATTTTGTTTATATTCTGAAATGGGTATGCCACGTAATCGAAAAGTCCGGGATTCACGTGGCACGGACTAGTTTGGCGATTTTTTCGGCTATGTGATTGCGAAGGAGGATATTGGATTGCACCAAGTGACTGTACCTTGCCCGGAATCTCTTGTGCGTGACAACCACTATCACTTCGTCGTACTGTTTCTTGCGTTCTTGGAACTTATTTTTGATGTATTCCGGTCCATGGGAGTATAGCACTTCGCCGGTTTCAACCTCGAAGCAAATTTTCCGGTTTGCGATAGTGCAGGTTATGTCCGGTTCCACCGCCCCATTAACCTCGGCAGTTATGCCGTTCTTTTGCAATTCGTCCACGATGTACCAAGTAAACAGGGCGTGCTCGCCTGTTTCCCTTCCTTGGCGTTTCACGAAATAATAGGTCTCCCCACCCGTTTGGGTGAACCGGGACTTGCATATCGAGTAACCTTCTTTGATTAGCTCGTCCCTTTGACCTTCCGACAGCCCGTTGAGTGCATAGTATCCTTTGGAAAGGTCTATTTTCGGCTGCTTCTTGACTTCTGCCTTCTTTTCGACCTTCACCGGCTCAACGGGAAGCTCCTCGTTCGGGTTCGTGGTAATTAATTTGTGGATTTCATCCGGGGCTTTTATCTTGAACTCGTACCTGCCTTGCTCGCCTATCAGCAAGCCCTCGCCTTTTCCTGCCCGTAACAGGAAATTCTTTTCATCCGAGTTCAAGGCTAAGGTCTTTGCTATCAAGTCAAGGTTGCTGGAGTTTTGGCGTAAAAGAATCTTCGTGGACGTGGTGTTAAGGATACTTTTCCCACCATCGCTCCGCAACAAGTCTTCGATTTCCTGAGTAATGAAGCCGATTGACGCGTTGTATTTCCTTGAAGTCTTGATGAATTCTAAAATGTAGTTTTCTGCTTCCTTGCTTCGCAGCAAGCTCCAGCCCTCGTCAATCAAGATTACCTTCGGGTCTTTGTTTTTCCTGATTTCCCGTGAAATCAATTCCAATACCGCGAACATCACCAGTTGCTTGACTTGCGGCGGCAACATGCTCAAATCGAAGTCAATGAACTCGTTTTGGAGGTTTACCTTGGTTTGCTGGTCAAGAAAACCGAAGAACCCGTCCTTGCAGTACATTCTCACGCGATTGTTCAACACTTCGGTGCTCTTGTCCTCGGTACGCTTGTTTTTGCCTTTCAGCATATTCGCCAAGACGCCTTTCAAATCGGAAAAGGTCGGGGGAACCAGCTTCCAGGTGTCCGGCTCGCTTCCATGAATGCCTGCTTTGGCGTACACTTTCAACAGGGCTTCATTTAACACGCCTTTCTGGCTTTCCGTCAGGCCGCCAGTAATGATGTCGAAGACGGATATCAGGGATAGCATTTTGGTCGCGTAATCCTCGCCAGCCAAATCGAATAAGTTAATCTGCGAATCCGAATGCTTGGACAAATCAATTATTTCGCCCTGCATCCGGGCGGCTAACTGCCGGTACTCCGCGTTAGGGTCGAGAATGTAGACTTTGGTTCGGTTAGCTAACAAGTGCTGTATTATCAGGAACTTGGCGGAATAGCTCTTGCCAGACCCGGATATACCGAGCACGAAAAAGTGCTTGTTGCTCATCGAGTCGAAATCCAGGAACAGTGGGTTCAGGGTGTTCTTTTCGTGGGCGAAGAACAAACCGCTTTTCACGGAATTAACTGGGTACAAGAACGGGAAGGTAGCGCTTAACGAACTGGTGAGGAACTCCCGATTAGTATCAAGCGCGTCCTGGGCTTGCGGGAGCATGGACTTTATCCCGTTAGCCACACGGTACTCGACGGTTTTTGGGATTATCATTATGGCATTCATGTTCGCCTTGCACTTCTCCGTAAGCAAGTCAAGCCTCGCAAGGTCATTGGCCTGGTTGTCCACGTACAGGGAAACCCGGAACAGCTTTTCCTCTCCCTTGTACAGCGCCTCGTAGACCCGCATGGTGTCAGCGTGCTTGATTTCCAGGGAAGGGTTAGGAGTCCCCTTAGCAGTGCTTGCAATCAGATCACTCATTTGCCGGATCAACTGGTTATGGAGCAAGACAAGGGTGGAGTTTATTGACGCGGGCTGGATATGCAAGGAAATGTCATAGGGTTCGCTGGCGGCTAGGAAGGCTTCCAGCCATCCGTCTTCCACCTTGCGGGGGTAGCCAATCGTCTTGACTATCCGGTGGAATACTCCGTTCACCCTGGCGTGGTCCGGCTGTACCCGCAAGCTGGGGGTTATGGTTGACTGTAGGAGATCCTCAGGACTAACCTTGACCTCTTCCGATACCGGAACCGATTCACTTAGGGGTTTCGGCGGGCTTTTCTTGCTTTTGGGGGTTTTCTTGCTCATCGTCATCGCTTTCGTTCGCTTCCTGGCTAGAGTATTCCGCTAGGAGTTGGCGTAGGGACGCGTTTTCCAAGCGCGTGCTATGCAATCCACAAGCCTCTAGCTTTTCTTGGATGATTCGGGTCTTTTCCTCTAAGCGTTGCAAGTCGCTATTGTCTTTTCCAAGGGTTTTTGCCAGTAAATTCGAGGTTTTTTCTTGGCTAACCACCAAATAGAACCTTCGTTCCCTGACGTGATTCTTTTCGATGAAATCCTGTTCGAAAATCAGAAAATGGGCGAAAAGGGACTTGATATTGTCCGAAGCCCCTTCAAGGCGTTCAGCGGCTTGTTCGAAGTAAGGAATCAAGTCCGGTTGGGACGTTCGCACTAGGATTTGGATGGGCGTGGTCAAATGGTTAAGGAACTCGCGATAATTCAGGATCACTGCCTTGCGCTGGTTCTCGTCAAGCAACTTGAAGTTTATCGGCTCCACCTGAAGGATAGCCCGTAACGCCCCGTTTTTTAGATAAATCGCGTCGTTGGTTAGGTTTTCAATGCCAATCAAGGCCTGACCAGCTCGATCCGTCGGGTCAGCCTTCCGGACGCCCCGAAAGTAATGATACCAGTCAAAGGCTTTTTCTTCCAAGTTCAGGAAAACAAAGCCAGCGCCCACTACCAGGAAGAAAATCGGTGTAACCAGTTTCACATCGCCTTGCAGGGGAAGCGAGTACGAAAAGAAGGCGGTCAAACCGAAAGCGCAGGCATAGCCTAGTTGCTTGAAGTCAAGCCCGAAGACTATTTTTTCCTTGTACTTGATTTCGTCCGGGATGTCATAGCTCGTTTTTCTTCACCGTTTCTTCATTACCTTGCTAAGCACCGTTACGCCCACGACGCTGGACAACGCCTTGCTCTGGGAAACGACAGAAAGGATCGAGGACAATAGCAAAAGCGCGTTGATCAGCCCGATTGCACCAAACCCGAAGAGAACAGCGAATGCCCTTACCAGCGTGTCAGTCAGGTTGGGGTCGCTTGCAGTAAACAAGGACGACAAGCCCATCAGGACTAAGGCATCAATGCTGGTCATGAACAGAATCATGGCTATTGCCCGCAAGACCGACTTGCCCCACGATTGAGTAATTGGAACGAAGTAAAGGAAAATCGCCACCGGGAATAGCAACAGTAGGAATGGAATCAGCAGGTAACGGATTAGCAAAGTAATGAACGTGATTACCAACAGGACAGTTGCAAGCAGAAGTATTATCAGCGAAAAAATAGCCGAAGTCAAGTTCGCTGAAGGCGTGAAAATCTGCTTCATGGAATCGTTGGCAAGGTTCGAAGCCAAGTACGAATTGAAATCAGCCAGCAACTGGAACAAGGCAAAGGAAAACGCCAGCAGGATAATCATTATGAGCATGTTTTCCAGCCACTTCTTGGCCGCCATTCTGCCTTCGACATCATTTGCCCGGACGATGAACAGCATTGCCAAGCCCATGAGTGCAATCGAATAAAGCGTTTCGATAATCGCCATGACAGTGTTGTATGACCCGCAAAACCAGGTCAAATTCGGCGTAGAGAACAAGAACTTGAAACTCGCGTCAATGAAACTTTGAATAGATGAAATCAAGCCGGAAATTATGTAAGAAAACAGGGATTCGACAATGCAATTGGGCAAGTTCGTCAGGGTATTCAGCAAATCGTTGTTACCTTGACAACTCGTGGTTGCAAAAGTAAGCCCGTCTGCGCTTGCAAAAGCTGAGGAAAAAAGCAAGAAAACCAGTAGTAGCGGGACGTTTTTCATGGGTATTGCCTCTTGATGAAAAGGTAGGTCAGCCAACAACCGACAACAAGGCCAAGCCAATACCATAGGATGCCAAGTAAGTCAGGCATGGGTGCTGGGACGACAGTGCTTGCTTTAGTGGACTTGGTTTCAAAGTCGGTTACAAAAGACGCAGTAGCTAAGCCCACTCCGGGCAGGTAATTGAACGTCGTGCGGGTCGTGCCTAGAAAATCAGTTGCCGTGACCGCCGTTTGATTTCCATACGAAAAAGTAATCGTTTTCGTTGCAAGGGGCGCATTCGAGAAATTATCGTAAAACTGGGCGGCGAGTTCAAAGGTCGTGTTCGTCGCGTTAATGATCGACAAATTCATGACGGGTTTTTGCGTCTCGTTGAAAAAGCAAGCACTAGGATAAACCGTTTTGAGAAAAGGCGAATATAGCGTCAAGGTGCAGTTGAGCATGCCTGCCGGGGCTAGGAAGTGGAACTTATCCGAATAATCGCCTGACGCGTTTTTCGATTCAGATGATAAGACGCTCAAAGCCCGCACACGAACGACAGTGGACACCGGAACCAGTACGGGCGTCAGGACGTTGTAAGGCGACAGGTTGTAATTCAACTGGTATTGTTTTCGTTGCAAGCCAAGCAGGGCGTTTTCTAGCTGAAAATCAAAATCAGCTGAATCGTTTTTTGAGGATACAAGAAGCCACGCGTCAATGAGGTTATTCTGGTAATTGTCAACAAAAACTTTTGCCGAGGCGTTGACCTGATAGTAGTAGGCAGTCTTGCTGTCGGTTACGGTCAGAGAGTCTTGGCGGCTGTCTGTGCTGGCTAGGGAGCAAACGCGTCTCCAGTACCAGCCGACGACTTTCCACTGCATATTGTAATGGTGGATTAGGTACTCCGAATGGACGGTCATGGCCACGGAAAAGTTGTTTGCCGTTCCGTGAACTCGGTTTGGCACTGAAAATAACGCCGTTGAAGAATTTCCGGTCAAAGATTGGCCATTATCGAAGGCAGATATCGAATAGTCGTATCCGCATACCTCGTAATCCGTTCGGCAGTCGCCGGAAAAACTTTCCTGTGGAACTACCAAGGAAAAACCGTGGGCGATGAATAACTGACCGGAGTCGTTTACGTACGTCCGGTTGTTGCGGGAATCGATTAGAGCAGGGCTTATTGATGCGATTTTTACCCAAGCGTCCTTAATGTACAAGCTATTGCGGGTTGAAACGCCATCGGGCGGGTATCTAGTGAATGGAATCTTGAAATTCCAAGCGAGTGCGTCTTGAAATGGTGGCAAGCCGCTGGTTTTCACCAAGTCGTCCACAATCAATTGCTTCTTTTCAACGGCAGACAGGTTTTGGGTAATCGCACACAGGGCAGGATTTGACAGGTTCGGGTGGGTGCAATTGTCAATAAGCGTGTCCGTTGGCCTTGCTGGGAACGTGTACGCGCTCGCCCAAGAATAATCCGTGTTGGGGTAGCTGGGGCAGGCGGCAAAGGCAAAGCTCGCGCCCAGCAACAGGAACATTAACGCCTTCAAGGTGACGCGCCCTCCTCGATTCGGTCATAGACCATCATCACTTTCCAAAGCAATCCCCTGGAATTGACGGCGTAACCGAAGCTAAGCTTGAAGCCCTTTATCGAAAAGACCGTGTTGTGGATCAGGACGATGCGCTTCTTTGCGACCCTGGACAGTTCGAATAACCAGGACAGCCCGGCGTCCAATCGTTCCCGCTTAGCCCACGGCGGGTCGCATATCACGGTGTCAAAGGATTTATTCTTGAACGGTAAGTGCCGGTAATCTGCCTTGATTACTCCGGGATCTTGTGGTTCAATGTCAACCCGGACGTCTCCGAACTTGCTTTGGCCGCAACAAACGTGCAAAACGCGGCCTTCACAGAATTGTTTGTAGAACTCTTCCTCGTTTTTCTCCCAAGCCCATAACTTTCGGAATTTGAAACCCATTTCTTGATTCACCTGCAGTAAGTCCCGCCACCCAGTTGTGACGCGATGATGGGCGCGAGGAAAAGCAAGGCCAAGCCGATGAAAACACCGGCCATGACTTCTTTCCACTCGTCCCGCGTTGCGGGGTTCTTGCTGGTGGCAAGCGTGAAACCCGCGTACGCGATGGTGATAGTCGCAAAAAACACCGCCAATGTTTTCAGCGTGTTCGCGACTTCACTCAGGTCAAATGACATCTAGCCTACCACCCGCATACCGAGCTTGCGTTTACCAGGTTCTTGACCAGCAATGGCGCAATCCAGACGATTATCAGCCCGATTACCACGCCGGAAATCAGGGCTTTTGAATTCCCCCGTTCTGTTGGGTCGTGGGTTGTCGCCAGCTGGAAGCCTGAGTATGCCGCAACTAGGACTCCGCCGATTGTGGCGAACAGTTGGAGCATTCCATACAACCGACAAACTGGCTGATCTGCCGGTATATCCATGGCTTGTGCAAAGCCTGTAAGGCCAAGGACGACCAAGGCCAACACTTGCATTTTGTTCACGTCTTGCCACCTCTCTGGTAGATAATTTTCAGATCCTTTGGGGCGATGCCAGACTTGCGGCGGATCAGTCCGAGGTAGTCGGGGTTCACCTCGTATCCTATGCTTCGCCTGTCCAACTGGGCGGCTACTTTCGTGGTCGTGCCGCTTCCAAGGAACGGGTCTAGCACCGTTTCCCCAGGGTAAGTGTACAAGCGAATCAGGGCTTCGGGCAGTTCTTCCGGGAACATTGCGGGGTGTGAATCCTTGCTGTACTGGTTCTTTGTTTCCGGTGTCATGTCCCAGATGTCCGAACTCCACCGCGTCTTGGCTTCGCCTAAGTCAATGGCCGCCCGTTTCTTGTCCTCGAAGGTGATTTTCTTGTAATCGAACCTGCCTTTGCGGAAGACCAAGATGTGTTCGAAGATGTTGTTTGGGAAATAGTACATCGGGTATGGGTGCTGGACGAAAACGCCGAAGCGCTTGGATGCCCCGCCGCCGCTCTTGGCACCAATGCCGGTTGGCTTGCGCCATATCAAGTCCTCGCGGTACTCGAAGCCGGATCGCTGAAGCATTGCCACGTAATTGGCAGGAATGGGGTACTTCCGGTCACCGCTGATTATGTCGCAAATGTTTATGCACGCGTACCGCCCATTTTCTAGGACGCGATAGCACTCGTCGAAAACCTGTTGGACGCTTTGCAGGTACGCGTGGAAGTCGTCTATCGACCCAATGTTTTCGATTCCGTAATCCTTGACGTTGAAATACGGCGGGGAAGTCACAACAAGCTGGACAGACTCGCTGGAGACTTCCCTCATGTTTCGCGAGTCGCCAATTACAACCAAATGATTTTTTTCCATGAAGGCTGTTCTGAAAATCAGTCTTGATTTAAATTGAGACACAAACGTGTCGTAGGCGACAAGTTTATCAGTCAAAACGTACGAAAACGCGCAGGCCAACCCGCTCAAAAACTATCTTCTTGTGCGATTGCGCAAACTCGATAAGCCGCAACTGGTTAATCACGACACGCGGGTAAAGCTTGGACTTGCGGCAAAGCTGCTGCACGCTGGCGGGTTCATCTGAAACGGCGTCTAAAACCCGTTTCAACAAGTCCATGTTCTTGTTGTCGTTCACAAAGAAGAAGTGAAAACACTCAAGTAAGTCCTTTTAGACAGACAGTTCATTTCCTAGGAAATCAAAAAACCTAGAGGACGACATAGGAAAAGATAGGAAATGAATGCACAGTAGCTATTGCTGAATACGCCAGCTTTTCAAGAAGACTGACCGGCAACTTGATTTATCGCCGCGATAAGCGGTTCAGTTCTTGATCCCATTGTTTCGACGATTGAAATCGCTTCAGAATAATCTTCGGAACAACGGATACCTTTTGGAGTCGAACTGGCAATTAGTCCAGCAACAACACCAATAATCGCCTCTTGATCAGTCCTACTCATCACTGCACGAATTGTTTCTAGTAGGTAAACTTTTTTTAGCCTAAATTTATTAGCGTCATCAACGAAGTTTTCCCCTAGAACACCAATAATAATCGATTGCGACCACGCTTCATTTGAAACCTCAGTATCAATGAATTTTTGAGAACTAATCGCCCCACCATCGGCTGACTGCAGTATGTTTCTACCAAGTTCAATTTGAAGGCTCGGATCAAGTTTGCTGATAGCTTCTGGTCCGATTCGTCTTAAATCGCCAATTGCCGGATTTTGCGTATAATAATTATGAGTTTTTAGTGCGACAATAAGTTTACGCGCAAGGATATCCGTATCAATTCCAGCGGACTTTAAAGTCATGACTGGTGCTGAAGAAATAGCCGTGCTTAACAAGGCCTTCTGCTCGGCGTTTAGGAACTCTTTATTGGAGTCATTAAGCCCACGTACCATTAGGATACTCACTGCATCAGGAGAAACTTTTTTTCCGTCAATAACAGGATCAAGAAGATGACCGAGGACTTGCTCTTGGCATTGACTGTCAATACAAGGCCAAATCTTTGGCTCTGCTAAAATCGCGGCCATAACTAACGGATAACGCTCCAACATTTCGCGAATGTTCCAGGTTGAAGCATATAGTGGAATTGCTTCGGATAGAATCCCTGAAAAAAAGGTCACTTTCTGTGGGTAAAAGGATAATTGAACAGGGTCTGTCCTACAACTCTCAAGTTGAATTGCATACTCTCGTATCAAAGAAGGCATCACGTCCTTCTTCAAACGTCTTCCGATTTGTTTCCCGTTTTCGCGCGCACGAGTCGTATCTTCAGAAAGATAATGGTAATTTGTAAAGACGTTATTCAATAAGTTCTTGACATATCCGTGAGTCAACAATGCTGGTCGACTTAGGACTATATCAACTGCATCAACTGCCGATGCAATTATTTCTTCTTCAGTTGGGTCGGCACTGGAAGGATGAGCAGCTGCACTTCGCATATCACGTATGTACTCCATCTTCCGGTACTCCGTTTCGTCTAATATGCCTAACAACTTAGCCTGATTTAGAATAGTTTCATCTACGGAAAAAAGGTTGCTTTTTGCTTTTTCAATATCACGAATAGCATTTCCAGCTACGGAATCCACGTTAGCCATTTCTCTGATTTTGCTCTCAAGTGACTCTGCAACGCATAGCCAAATCATTATTCTCGCTGATCTAAACGCCTTGGCATCATAGCATCTTGAAGCTTCATCAAACAAGACACCAACGGGGGGCAGAACCCTTGACTTAAGATCAGAGAAACTTGGCATTTGAAAGGCGCAACTCCAGCTATTCTGAAATGTCCGAGGTTATCCCATCGAGAAGTTCGTTAAACTTTTTGATTTCTGCTCGCTTTTCAAGGTAGGACATGTATTTTTTCCTGGAGTCGTTGATGAGAAAATCGTAAGTTATTGCACGCGCTCCAACTTGGGCTAGTATTCGTTTATTCTCGTCCTTTCGATCGGAAGGTAAGGGTTCGCCACCCAAGACGCATACAATTTCAATAGGCGGAATATAACCCAACGAAGTCTGCAGGCATTTCTCCAACGCACTCTTGTATTTTTGCACTTGACCCGCAAGGTCTGTTGCCTTAACGGAAACATCGTATTTTTTTAATTCAATAATGATATGCTCCCCGGCTGAACTCTTATAGCGAATATCTATTCTACCTTTGCGTTCTTCCTCGCTTAATCCAGCATTAATGGCATCGAATGCTTTTGTGACGCGTTCCTCAACATGGGCGTCAGTTGTAGCCCTTTCCCAAGAGGGATCTAATAGCCACAAATGTGCGAATAGATAATCCCTTATCACAGACTCTCTTTCTTTTGGTACTAATTCCACGAATTTGTCCAAAACTTCTAATCTTCCTGATACGATGTTGTAATAGTGAATGGCCTCTAGATAATCCATAGAAGACAATATTTCGCACATCGTTTCAAACTGTTCTGGTGTTTTTATAGATTCTAACGCAGAAAGATTTTCTTTTACTGCAAGGGTCTGAAAGGCGACAATAGACTGCTTGTACAATTCTCGTTTAATTTGAGGATCAGCAGTAGGAATCATCTCGATTTTTGCAAATAGTTTCTGGGCATATTTTTTGTTATCTGTTCCAAGACCATTGAACCATTCTTTTATTTTTGGATTCTTTAGCGCAGTTTTAGTCGCGCCCAGTATTCTGAGTGGTTCCCACCGTTTTTTTATTAAATCCAAGATGTTCTGTTGAACATACGTCTTTAGGGCAATGAACCGTTCCTCATCTTCTTTTATTGACTGTCTATCACTTGTGGCGATGTCTGGATCAGCGTCGGAATCGACAAAATTTGCGTGTATCTCGCCAATTAGGTATTTAGAAAAAAGACCGCCGACTTTGATTTCCTTAAGTATATCTTCGTGAATCACTTTGTCCCAAGCCAGGATGGTAATTGCGTTGTTGCCGTCTTCTACGTCTTTGTGTTCGTTGAATGTACCAATCCAGCCGGTAATTTTGAACTTTGGATTATCATTTACTAGATTATTTTCGATTTTTTCAGAACTTTCCAGATTTGGACATAGTTTGACATAATTCGCACTCTCGTCCCCAAGATACCACAGGTATTGCAACTTGCTAAAGAACTCTCTATCTTCAAGGGTAATTGGTTTACCGTCAATTGATACGGTAAAATTACCATCCAAACCCAACATGCTGAATCTTCGAGCTAGTCGTTTCCTAAGAAATGGGGCAGTTGAATCAACTTCTTTTTTCAAGTCTCGCAAAAGAATACGGGTTCCTTGTGTAATGGTAATACTAGCGATGGGAATCGGTTCGGGAGTATAATTAACTAAAGTCATTTCAGTTACGTTATTCTCTTGCTTAATTTTTTCTTCAATTTTATCTGAATCCATGATGAATCCGTTTTTCTCAATTACGTTCCCAGCGTCATCACGTTTTACGGTCATGATTTCTATTTTTTTTGCAATTGAAAATAGCGCCAGCTTTCCTATGCCTTTGCGTCCCATTACATGCCGATGGTGTTTAGGCGTTTCAAGCGGATCGGAGTCTCGTTTTGGATAACCAACCCGTAGATATTTATTGTTGATTTCCTTTTCCGTCATTGCAACGCCATCATCGGTAATTGTAATTATTCCTTCGCGGGAGTTTATGTCAATATTCACATTTTCAGCGTCAGCATCCCATGCGTTCGCTACGACTTCGGATAAAACAGCCGGCACGTTGCTGTACAGATTAATACCTAGATGTTTGAGAATGTTGAGACTTATTGACAAGTGATATGCGTGTTCTGCGGCCATTGCAATCTCCTATAAACCCGTTGATGCTTGCGAAGCTTTTTCGCAATAAGTGCGTGATGGTAAACGGTTAAGATATTGACCTTTTGTCGTTTTCGGTCTTTTCCACTTCAGCAAGATGTCGTTCTATGGTTTTAGCTACCACGCGTCCTAAAATGACTGGAACCGCGTTTCCTATGTGCATTGCAATGACTCCGCTTGAAAAATCAGTATCGGGATTTGTGAAATCATAATCTTCAGGGAATGACTGAAGTATTGCGGCTTCCCTGAGTGAAATTGCTCGGTCTTGTACGGGGTGACCGAATCGTCCGCTACCAAGCTGAATACATTCTGTTGTTATCGTGGGAGAAGGTTCGTTCCAGCTCATGCGCCCATATACGCTTCGGAAACTTTTGCCTTTTTTCTTCTTATGGCATTTTAAGAGTAAATCTTTAGGCCATTCCTTCCATGAACCGCCAGTTGAAGTGGCGCGAATTCTTTTTTTGTTTAATTCTGAGAGGTTTCTAGTCCTGTGAAGCGGATCAGTTTTGGATACTTCACCGGCAGATATGGAAGGTAAACCGCCAATAGCCTCACGTACTGTAACAAAACACTCGGGCGTATAGGTCGGATCAATAATTTTCAATGGTCCGAATTTGGAAGCAAATAGTACGAGGCGTTTCCGTTTTTGAGGTAAACCATACTCGGTGCAGTTGACTACTGAGAATGAAACAAAGTAATCTTGTGACTCCAGATTCTTTACAAAATTCTTGAAAACCGGATGCTTGTTGTAGTTCAATAGCTGGGAAACGTTTTCCATGGAAACGATGTCCGGTTGAGTTTCGTTGATTATCCTAGCAAACTCATAGAGAAGCCGCCATTTACCGTCCGAGCGTTTACTTTTTTTATTTTTTTGTGTTGAACGGGCGTATGACGAAAAAGGTTGGCAGGGAGCGCAACCAATGAGTATTTTGATTGCTCCTGGCGGGTAGAGTTTGGTTATCTCATCTCCAGTTACCTGGCAAATGTCTTTTTGAATGAACTTGGAGGGGTTGTTTTTTTCGTATGCATACTTGCAAGAGGGATCTACATCCAATCCTGCGACCACGTTGAAGCCTTCGCAAACAAACCCGTGAGTCATTCCCCCGACGCCACAAAACAAGTCTACTACATAGGCAGTACGCATGGGGTTCACTGAAAATACTCTATGCTAAAATAGCCGCAACTGACTATTTTAGCATACCGGCTAGGCCAGTTGAACGACCGGAGGTAGCTCGTCCAGCGGGTTGCCACACCGACTGCAATACCGGCTTATTGGGGAGTTCTTTTCCCTGCAACGCGGGCAGTTCTTGGTCTGAATCTCCGGCGCTTTCTCCACTAACTGGTTACCGTTCGCGTCGGTCACGTGGTACAACGCCAGTAGGGTGTTATCGACGTCGCGGCCGGATAGGTGCACGTAGGTGGCGGCCATTTCTGAGCCTTGCGTCCAGCCGAAGTACTCCTTCATCTGGGCTTCCGTCATCTTGGTTGCCAGGAAGGTAGCCCGCGAGTGGCGGAACAAGTGCGGGTAAATGCGTTTATTCACACTGGCTTTTACCGCCAGTTCGCGCAGGAGGACGTAGAACGAGGCGGCTTCCGCAGGCACTCCCGAGTGGTAGAACTGGTTTGACTTGGGTGGCCAGAGAGCCGCATTAGGCTCTTTCGCGTGCTCGTACAAGTCCAGCCACGCCGCCAAGGCGGGAGCGGAGTTAATGATGCGAACGCGCCTATCGCCAGTCTTGCCGGTAACGCGCAGGATTGCGCCGTACTGGTCGAACTGCACGTTCTTGACCTTCAAGGACAACATTTCGCCTATACGGCACCCGCTTTCGTACAAAACGAGGATGAAAGCCCGGTCTCGCGGGTGGTTAGCCGCCCGGACTATCCTAAGCACCTCGTCCTCGGTCAGGAGTTCTTCCGGCAGTTTTTGGGCGGTGTTGCGTAGCCGGGGTTTTAGCCACTTGACTTCCTGTGGGAATTCCTCGTCCTTGCCCTTAAGCCACTTGAAGAACATCTTCAGGACGATTTTGAAGTCGTATTTCGTGTGCTCGGCGTACTTCTTGCTTTCCAGGCCACCCACTAGGTCTATCAACTCGTCCTTGGTAGCGTCGATGAAAGGCGTTTTCAGCCAGGCCGCCAGGTAACGAAGGCAGTACATGCACTTGACTACCCTAAACCCGCTCGCCCCGCTTGCAAGCCGGTTCTTGGAAAACCTCAGGATCTGCTCCCTGTTTTCTGGGCTGATTGACGCGTCGTTCTGCAACCTGGCATACGCCACGTCAAAATTCTGCTGGCTCCGGTGTATCGGGCTCACGCTGCTCACCTATCTCAACTCCATGAAAACAAGTTTACTTATAGATTGAGACACAATTGTGTCTCAGGAAGTTCGCTTCTAGATGTCAACAGAGGGCACTCCCCCTGCATACTTCAGACTATAACTTTTGTCTAGAGTCTCGACCTTGAAGAAAACGGGAATGCGCATATGGCTACATTTTCATAAATAGGTTTTTTTGTAGCCATATAACAGCCCTA
>Ga0074198_1000755_pt1 | contig 28504 bp, 33 predicted proteins | sample EPASupsiteSAE323_FD_64527 | JGI IMG/M metagenome (GOLD analysis project Ga0074198, IMG submission 64527) | Bioremediated contaminated groundwater from EPA Superfund site, New Mexico - Sample SAE3-23 | ecosystem: Environmental > Aquatic > Deep subsurface > Groundwater > Contaminated ...
AAAAGAGCTGCGTTAAATTGATTAAAAATCAAAATAATACAGCTCTGTTGGCTGAGAAAAAAAGATGGTTTAGGTGAATTTGATGCCATCATAGTCTTGCCATTCACCTGCGGGTTTAGAATTTTCATCGATCCTTTTATTTTCCTTTTTTAATTCTAAATAATATTCGTACCACCAAAAAAACCATTTGATTTGGTCGTCGGTTAATTGGTCTGCTGAAGTGACTATTTCGTCTGGGGAAATTGTAGGTCCAAACCGTCCGATTCTTTGAATAACTGAAAAAAAGTATTGGGTATTGTTGTGAATATAATGTTTAATAAGAGCCATGGCAACGAACGGTTCAGTACAGAGATCAATAAAATGAAAATTATTCGATTCCACTGTTAACACCACCTTTCTAATTATAAATGTGTGCTGTAGCAAACTACAGTTATTTACATGGAAAGTATATCACAGTGGGACAAATTAGGCGTTGGCGAGGCAGTAGTAAGCACCTTTAGTAGAACCACGTTTTTCAACGGCGCCAGTATCGACTAGTTTTTTAAGATCGCGCCAAATGGTGTCGTCGGAAACCATAGGAAGAAGCTGTTGAGCATCGGGCATGCGAAGACCACCAAATTGCTGCATATATTCAACTAATTTAATTTGGCGTTCAGTTAAATGGATTTGTTTGCCACCAAGTTTTTGCTTTAATTTAATGTCGCGGGAAAGAGATTGAACTTTATCCTTAACACGGGATAATTCGATGGAAACGGCTTCAGTAAAATAACTAATCCAATTAGTTAAATCTCTTTTGAAAATATCAGAAGAAAGCTCGTGGGTGCTCTGAAGAGTGTTGTAATAAATTTCAGCGTTGCGATCGAAATATTCTTCTAGAGAAAAAAGACGACGAATGTCATAGCCTTCAACATAAAGAGGCAACATGGCAAAAGCACGGCTGACACGACCATTACCTTCAATGAATGGATGGATGGCAACTAAAATGTATTGAGAAATTGCGGCGCGAATGGCAGGATGGATATCTCGAGAAGATGGACTATTTAACCAATCGATAAAATCGGCAATTAAATAAGGAACTTCAATGGCTGGAGGCGGTCGATGGGCAATTTCGCCAGTGCGGGTATTTTTTAAAACAACCTGTTGATGACGATATTTGCCACAGTCAATTTCAGGGATGACTTTGGCAGTGGTTAATTCATGAATTCTTTTAACAATGGTTTCACTGTAAAAAAAAGGCCGATTTTTGCCGTCAGAAAAAGCGGGAACAGTTTTTTCTTCCGGGAGAGGCATGTTGGCGTCGTAAAGTGACCAAAGCTCTTCGAGGTAAGAGACGACATTTCGATAATTAATAACTTCTTGGATATCACGTTCGCCGGCAGTAATTTTTTGACCTTCAACTAATTTGGCGACTTCTTGATAAGTTAAATCGTTGCCTTCGATGCGAGTACCAAAATGGACAGTGCGAACAATGGCTTCTTGTTGAAATTGTTTTTCGTAAGCTGGAATTAGAGGGGCTTCATCAATAATGGCTTTGGCACCTTCAATGGTGCCAATATTTTTAAGAATTTGATTATTGATTGAAAAGATGGGGTAAAACATCTGATCAAATTATAACACTTTTTTGAAAATCAATAAGGGGAAAATGCGGAAATTAGATTTTTATCTTTTAAATATTTATAGGCTTATTGGTTACACATAAGATTTTTTAGAAACTACCATAGTTTAGATTTATTAATAATTTTTATTTAATAATTTTTTAATTTTTGTATTTGAAAAAATGCCTATAGTTCGAAAAAATAGTTGATTTATATCATTGACGGTCTTTAAAATTAGGTAATATAATGGCACCTATAGGTTATTAAAAGTTGATATTTTAAAAAATGGAAAAAATTGAATCGTCAAAAGGAAATATGGTTATTGAATCTTATGGGGGCACAGGCGGACTAATAACAGGATCATGTCATATGCTAGAAATGGGAGATTCTAAAATTTTGGTTGATATAGGAATGTTTCAAGGTCGTAGAGATGAAAGATCGGAAAAGGGTGAGAGAAGAAATTTTACACCATTAACGGAAACTGCTAAGGGAGTATCTGATGTGTTAATAACCCACGCCCATATTGACCATATAGGCCGATTGCCAATAATTTATAAAGAAGGTTTTAAACCAAGAACATTAACAACGGAAGCTACTGCAAAATTTATGGAACCAATGCTGTTTGATTCAGCACACATTCAATCGCTAGAAAATATAGAAAATAGACTTTATGATGAATTTGACGTTGAAAAAACACTTTTAAACATTAAAGGTCTTAAACCTTTTGAAGAGATACAGATAGGTCAAAAAAGAAGCAATATTTCAGCTGAGTTTTTATTAAATGGCCATGTGATGGGAAGCAGTTCAATATTAGTCAGAAATCTTGATGGCCATAAAAATATCCTTTTTACCGGTGATATTGGAAAATCAGTTCAATCTCTAAGCGGCGGATATACTGATTTTGCCAACAGATACCCAAAAGATGCAATAAATACAATAGTGATAGAATCAACAAATTTTGAAAGAGAACCAGTGCCGTTTAAAAACAAAGAAGAAGAATTATTAAGTAAAATAAATGAAACTTTTGCAGACGGAGGCAGTGTAATGATTCCAGTTTTGGCTTATCATCGAACGCCGGAAGTTATCGAGATACTTTCTAATGCTAAAAAAAGCGGTAAATTACCTTCGGATGTTAAAATTGTTTTAGATGGTCCTTTAAGTGTGAAATTAATGACGGTTTTTCAAAATCTTGATATTAGTTATATTTCACCAAGATACGGCGATGATCCTAATTTTTATAAAACAGATGAAGAAAGTATGGCAAGATTTGGTTTGGAAGGTTTAGAAATAATTTCTTCACATGAGCAATCGGTAGACAATGATAAAAAAGTAGCTGGCAAGGGTAACAGAATGATTGTTTTAGCAAGCGGCGGAATGGGTGATTGTGGCAGATCGACTAATTATCTGAAAGGTGAATTTGGCAAAAATCCTAAGAATCTTATTTTATATACGTGCTATCAAGTTGAAGGAACTTATGGCGCAAATATGCTTTACAGAGAGAAAAATTCAAAAGACAAAAAAAGTGGAGCCAAGGTTTATAAAGTTGAAGGTTTTACCAGCCATATCAGCGGAACAGAAGAAACCTTTGATTTCGTGGAAAGATTTAATCTAGAAAATTTGGAGACGGTAATTATTTGTCATGGTAAAGATTCTTCTAGAGAAAAAATGGCCCAAGAATTTAAAAGAAGAGGTTACGGAAAACAGATAATAAGCTCGAATATTGGCCAGTCGATTAGACTTTAATTAAGCTAAAAAAACATAATCAAGGGCATTTTTAGGGTCAACATTGGCATTAACCATCTGAATGGCCTTAACAATTTTTTCGATAAGATAGGTATTTTTTTTATTGGGATTTTTTATTAATTCCTGCTGATAAAAATAAAGCTGATTTTCAAGCAGAGGTAAAATATCTTCTTTGTTTTTGCTTAATTTTTCAGAAAGTTCCAAATCTTTAATTAAATTGCCGGTGATTTCAATTTCCTTTTTGGTTTTAATATTGGATTCTTCAGAGATTTTTAAAGTGTAACAGCGAGAAATAATGGTAGGTAAAATACTTTGGATATTGTTGGTGGCAAGAATAACGTAATTATTTTCTCCCGGCTCTTCTAGAATTTTTAATAAAGCATTTTGAGATTCGGTGTTTAAATTTTGAGCTTCTGAAATAATAATGATTTTGCTTTGATGAGAAAATGGTTTTTGAGAAAGAAAATTGCTGATTTTTCTGATTTGATCAATCCCCCACCCTGAGTCTTGATTGATCAACAAAATATCCGGATTATTTTGATTAAATTTATGATTTAAATCATCACAAATTTGACTGATTTTAGTGTCAGCCGTTTCTTTATTTTTAGCGACAATTAAAGTTGAAGGAAAGAGATTCATAGCGTATTATGATTATATATTATGAATGGTTCTGCCCCAAAAATATACAAGGACTTAAAGGAGATTCTTTTAGGAAAAGGATTGATCACGCCGGAAAAGGTTGAGGAAATTAATTTAAGACAATTAAAAACCGGGGAAAGTGAGGAAGAGGTCATTAAAGCATTACGATTAGTCTCTGATGTGGATTTTGTCAAAGCCAAGGCAGATTTTTTAAGAGTGCCATTTGTCGATTTGGAAAATATCGGTTTTTCACCAGAAGCTTTAACTTTAGTGCCAGAAAGTGTGGCTCAAAAATATAAAATAGTCCCCTACAATTTAGATACTAAAAATAAAATTTTATCGGTAGCAATGGTAAATCCATTGGACCTGGAGACAATTGAATTTTTAGAAAAAAAGACGAATTTAAAAATAAGTGTAGCCATTGCACTAGAAAAACAGATTGTCACTTTTGTTAAAGAAAAATATATCAGAGAGAAAAATATTACTTCGGAAGTTACAAGAGCTCTAGATGAAAGAAAAACCGAAGAAGATATTGTAAAACTGGCAGAAGAAAAAGTGGCAGTGGAAGCTCCAGTGGCAAAAATAGTCACAACTATTTTGGAATATGCTGTCAGATCGAGAGCTTCCGATGTCCACATTGAACCACAGGAAGATAATGTCAGAATTAGATACAGAATCGATGGAATTTTGCAGGAAAAATATTTATTGCCAAGAAATGTCCATGATGCTGTGGTTTCAAGAATTAAAATTCTATCTAATTTAAAAATTGACGAAAAAAGAATTCCTCAGGATGGCCGTTTTTTCTTTACCACCGATGGCAATGATGTTGATTTGCGGGTATCAACTTTACCAACAACTTATGGTGAAAAGGTGGTGATGCGTTTACTTCAAAAAGCCCAAAAAGTGCCAACATTACAAGATCTAGGATTACGAGGTTTGGCTTTGAAAAATTTAATGAACGCAATCCAAAGGCCTCATGGAATTATTATTGTCTGCGGTCCAACCGGTTCTGGTAAAACCACAACCTTATATTCGGTTTTGGACATTGTGGCCACTTCAAAAGTTAATGTGGTGACAATTGAAGACCCAGTTGAATATCAAATGAAAGGAGTTAATCAGGTTCAAGTTAATGTTCAGGCTGGTTTAACTTTTGCTTCAGCATTAAGATCATTTTTACGTCAGGATCCAAACGTTATAATGGTGGGAGAAATCCGTGACCAAGAAACTGCTGATTTGGCGGTTAACGCTGCTTTGACCGGTCATTTAGTTTTTTCAACTTTACATACAAACGATGCTTCCGGTGTGCCTCCACGACTTTTGGATATGGGAGTGGAACCATTTTTGCTAACTTCATCTTTAAACTGTATTGTTGGCCAGAGAGTTTTGCGAAAAGTTTGCAAAGACTGTGTTGGAGAAATGGAAATTCCAGCCGATAAATTGACTGAACTTAAATCAACGTTGGGTCCAATTTTTGACATGATTGAAGATAAATTTAAAAAAGAAGGAAAGAAAATAATGCTGCCTAAAATTGTGGGCTGTGAAAAATGTAATAATACTGGATATTTGGGAAGAATCGCTATTTATGAGGTAATGCCGGTTTCAGAAAAATTAAGCAAATTAATTGTTAGCAAAGGTTCAGCTTCAGATATCCAGAGAACAGCCATGGAAGAAGGAATGATAACTATGAAACAGGATGGATATGTAAAAGCACTAGAAGGAGTTACGAGTATGGATGAAGTTATTAGAGTCGCTCAATATTAAAATTTAATTTAAAATAAAAATATGAATGAAAAAATGGAAAAAATTTTGAAATATGCAGTTGATCATAAAGCTTCTGATATTCATTTAATTTCAGACGTTTCACCTAAAATTAGGGTCAATGGTGAACTTTTAAATGTAATTGGATTTGAAGACGTGATAGGAAATGAAATAAGCGAGATGGTACTCTCTCTCTTAAAAAAAGATCAATTGGCAATTTTTGAAAAGGAAAAGGAGTTAGATTTTTCATTTGAGGCAGTGGGGATTCGTTTTAGAGCTAATGTTTATTTGCAAAAAGATAAACCGTCTTGCGCTTTGAGATTAATTTCTTCAGAAATTGCGACATTTGAAGAATTGGGAATTCCAAATCTTTTAAAAGATTTTACAAAATATAAACAAGGATTTGTGCTGGTGACAGGTCCGACTGGACACGGAAAATCTACAACAGTGGCAGCTCTGCTGGAAGAAATAAATGAAACGATTGGTGGACATATTGTGACAATTGAAGATCCAGTTGAATATTTGATTAAGCCAAAAAAAGCAATTATTTCTCAAAGAGAAATGGGCGGAGACACTAATAGTTTTGGAATGTCTTTAAGATCTTGTTTAAGACAGGATCCAAATGTAGTGTTTATTGGAGAAATGAGAGATTTAGAATCGGTTTCTTCAGCTTTAACAATTGCCGAAACTGGACATTTGGTTTTTTCAGTTTTACACACGAATTCAGCAGCGCAGACGATCGATAGAATTGTGGATATATTCCCACCTGGATCAAAAGATCAGATTAGGGTTCAATTGGCAACAGTAATTACAGCAATTGTTTCGCAAAGATTAGTTCCGGCAATTGATGGTGGAAGAATTCCTGTTTTTGAAATTTTAATTGCAACACCGGCAGTAAAAAATGTGATCAGGGAAGGAAAATCTTTTATGATTGATAATATTATCCAAACCAGCTCCGATGTGGGAATGATAGGTTTCGATTCCTATATGGCTAAACTGGTTCTAGCAGGAAAAGTTTCCGAGGAAGTGGCGATGGAATATGCTACCAACGCGATTGACTTACAAAGTAGGTTGAGACGTCAAAAAATATGACAAAATTCTTTTATAAAGCCAAAGATTGGAGCGGAAAAACGATTAAGGGAGCTTTAGATTCGCAAGATAAAAATTCAGCGGTAGAATCGATAAAAGGCAGTGGTTTAGTGCCTTTATCGATAGTACCTGAAAGCACTTCGGTTGTTAATGATATTTATAAGAGACTTTTTTCAAAAATTAAACTGAAGCAGATTTCTGATTTTACGAGACAATTATCGACAATGATGAATTCTGGTTTAGCTTTAACTGATGCTTTGTCACTTTTGAAAAATCAAACAGACAGAAAGAGTTTAATGTTTGAAATTTTGGAATATACTCTAGAGACAGTTCAAGGAGGACATTCTTTGGCGGATGGATTGGGAAAATATAAGAAAAATTTTGGAGAAGCATATATTGCCTCAATTGCTGCCGGTGAAGAAGGTGGAGTTTTAGAAGAGGTATTAACAAAATTGGCCGATACTTTGGAAAAACAGAATGAATTTGGAAGCAAGGTCAAAGGGGCAATGATTTATCCTGTGATCGTGGTTATCGGTATGGTGATAGTGGCGATTATTATGATGGTTTATGTGATCCCAAAATTAATGTCTTTATACACTGATTTTGGAACGGAAATGCCAGGATCTACCAAGATTTTAATGGGAATATCGGGCTTTTTAGGTAAATTTTGGTTTTTGATTCCAATAGTAGTGGTAGCTGTTTATATGGTTTTCAGAATCGGCAATCAGAACGCTAATTTTAGATTAAAAAAAGATACTTTAAAATTAAAAATTCCAATTATCGGAACATTGACAGAAAAAACTATTTTGGCAGAAACTATCAGAACTTTATCAATGCTTTTATCGGCAGGAATTCCTTTGGTTGATGCATTAAAAATCGTTGCAAGTATTGCCGATAATGAACTCTTTAGAGGAGCTTTTTTAAAAATTTCCGAAAGAGTCCAAAAAGGTTTTAGCATCTCTAATTCCTTTGAAGAAACCGGTGTTTTTCCGGTGATTATTAACCAAATGGTAGCGACTGGAGAAGCAACAGGAAAATTGGACAGTGTACTTTTAAGAGTGTCAGATTATTTTTCAGCAGAAGCGGAACAATCAGTTAAATCGTTAACTTCAGCAATTGAACCATTAATTATGATTGTGTTAGGTTTAGGAGTTGGATTTTTAGTGATAGCAGTTTTGATGCCAATCTACAATTTGACATCAAGTATGTAGTTTTTAAAAAATTGACAACTTGACACTCTAATTTTAGTAGTGAATAATGAATTAATAGAATTAAATATTTTTTTAATAAATAAATGAAAAGTAAGATAAATAAGATGAAGGGTTTCACATTAGTGGAGCTTTTAATTGTTATCGCCTTGATTGCAATTTTGTCGGTGGCTGTGTTGGCAACTATTAATCCAGTGGAACAATCAAATAAGGCTAATGACTCAACTGCCCAAAACGATGCGGCTGAAATTTTAAATGCTTATGAAAGATATTACGCAAACAAACAATCTTATCCATGGGTTGATGTTGATAGCGCTGCGACAATAACCTCTATTGATCTTGAATGGTATGGACGAAGTGATATGAACGGTTTTGGTCTTTGTTCCAGGGCTTCAACTGCTGCTCCTAATGTTAAGTGTGAAACTACATATAAATCATATCCTGGTGTTTTAATCAATTCTGATGAATTGAAATCTTCATTTTTAGAAAAAGGATACACTTCTTTTAATGCTGGAGAGCCTAAATATAATGCTACCGGTATGAACTATCTTTGGGTTTATAAAGCAGCTATGGATGTAGGTCAAAATTCTATTTATGTCTGTTATATTCCAAAAGCTAAATCAAACAGAGCTCAAACAAATAATTTGTATGTGCCAGCCTTTGATGCCGGCGGTAATTTGAATGGATTGGTTAAAGCAACAGCTGCCGATTTCACAAATAGCTATCCAGTCGCAAAATACACTTTTGCAACCCCAGCAACTTCATTGTTTAAATGTGTTCCTTAATAGGAAACTGAGAATAAACTCTTTAAACCCCGCTTAACGGCGGGGTTTTTGATATAAATAGTTATGCAACTTTTAATTGGATTTTTTGTTTTTGTTTTAGGGTTGTGTTTTGGGAGTTTTGTAAATATGTTGGTGTATCGCACGGCAGTGGATTATAAACTGGAAAAAAAGAAGTTTAAAGTTAAAGGAGAAAAAAGATCGTTTTGTGATTATTGTGGGCGACAATTAGATTGGTCTGAAAATGTGCCAGTATTGTCTTGGCTGATTCAAAAAGGGAAAACGAAATGCTGCGAAAAAAAATTACCAATCTCCTACCCTATTGTGGAGTTATTGATGGGGATTTTGTTTTTAGCTCTTAACTTTAAATATAATATATTTTCAAATTTTTTAATTTATTTTGGATTGTTAAACTCATTGAAATTAATAATCGGTGTTTTAATGGTGGTCTTATTAGTTTTTAGTGCAGTATTCGATTTAAAGTATATGATTTTACCCGATTTTTCGACAATTATTTTGATTATTCTATCTTTTTTGGGAGTGATATTTGATGAATCAAATATACTCCCCTACTTATTATCAGCTTTAGCTGCTAGCGGGTTTTTACTAATCTTAAATTTTTTTACCAAAGGCAGAGGGATGGGTATGGGAGATGTTAAATTAGCTATATTTATGGGATTATTTTTAGGATACCCTAAGACAATTGTGGCTTTTTATATAGCTTTTATTGTTGGAGCAATTTTTGGATTGATATTAATGATTTTAAAAAGGGCAAACAAAAAAAGCCAGGTTCCTTTTGGTCCATTTATGATTTTTGGATTTTTTGTGGCTTGGTGGTGGGGAGAAAAAATAGTAGAATTAATAGGAATATGAAAAAAAGAAACGGTTTTACTTTAGTTGAAATATTGATTGTGGTCACTATTTTAATTATTTTGACAGTGATGGCAGTAGGGGTATTAAACCCATCAGCATTAGTGAATAAAGGCTATGATGCCCAACGAAAAAAAGATTTAAATAGAATAAAAACAGCATTCGAAGAATATTTTAATGATAATGGCAGGTATCCCAGTGGTAGTTTATTGTCAGATTTAGCTATTAAAACTAATTGCGGGAGTAATATTTTTTCTCCATATTTAACTTCTTGGCCATGTGACCCAAACGGAAACCCATACAAAATAATTGTAGGAACAAATAAATTTGTAGTTATTACAAAACTTGAAAACACTAAGGATGACGATATTCCGGCTAATTGGTATACCAGAACAGATTTGTCTTTGACTGGTTTTACTAAAGATGAAGCTAATTTTGGAGTCTCAAGCTCTAATATTTTGTGGTACGACATTGTACCATTACCAACACCAACAATAAGCCTAAATTGCGATACCTCTAATTGTTCCAGCAATGCTACCGGCCAATGTAAAAGTGTTGATTCAAATGGATGCAGCGGTAATAATTGTTATTACAGAAGTGTTGATGGAAATTGTCTTCCGGAATGTAAAGCTGTAGATGGATGTGGTTTATAAAAAATAGTAAAATTACTTATGAAAAAAAAAGTTTTAGGATTAGAAATTTTGATAATAGTAGTAGTGGTTGGAATTTTATCTCTTATAACTTTGAAACAATTTTCCTTAGCTCAGGCAAAATCAAGAGATCTTCAAAGAAGATCTGACTTAAACGAATTTTCTAAAGTGATTAAACTTTATTTTACTGATTATGGAAAATTGCCAGACAGCCAATTGATAAATAATCTTTGGGGAAAAAAATTTGTGGACAATGGTTACACTTATGCTAATTCAGTGCCAAAAGAAAAATATGGCAATAAAGAATATTGTTACGAGACTGAGTCTGATGGAATTACATTTAAAATGTTTGCAGAGTTTGAAAATAAAAATGATCCAGATTGTAAAGAAGATGGACAGTTGTGCAACGGAATCAAATATTGCTATACTGATAGTATAAATGCCAGTAAAACAACAGAATAAAAACGGTTTTAGCTTGATTGAATTATTAGTGGTGATTTCTATTATTGGAGTGTTGTCGGCAGTTTTGACAGCAAATTTTGTAGGAATGAGAGAAAGAGCAAGGGATGCACAAAAAATTCAGGATTTAAATTCAATGAAAACTGCTTTGAGGTCTTATTATAATGATCATCAGGGCTATCCATCAAAGGATTCACTATTAACAGCGATTGGCACCAGTAATTATATGCCGTCTCTTAAAGATGTGTCGTTTCCATATAATTATGAACCGGCAGCCGATGGTGAGAGCTTTTATATAACTGCTGATTTGGAAGCTGGTGCAGGAGCCGATGATACAAATTCCCTGATTAATTGCGGTATTGGAACTACAAAAGATAAATTTTTTGCTGTTTGTGCAAAATAAAATGAAAAATAAAAATAAAAAAAATTTTGGCTTTACGTTGGTGGAATTATTAGTGGTAATTGCAATTATCAGTATTTTAACTGTAGTGTCATTAGCGTCCTATACCTCCGCCCAAGTTAAGGCCCGGGATTCTGAAAGAAAATCTAATTTAGATGCAGTATCTAAATCATTGATGCTGTATTACAACGATATGGGTAAATTCCCCAGTTTATTTGTGTTTGGAAATAAGACTGTTGGATTTACTGGTGCAGACGGAATGGTTTATATGAGAGAAACACCATTAGATCCAAAAAATTCTAATGGATATATTTATGTGTATAAAGTTTCTTCTGATTTTAAAAAATTTAATCTTTTTGCTAATTTAGAAAATAAAAAAGATTCTCAATGCCAAACAGTTCCATATCAGGTTAATGGGAAATCGTTTTGCTATGGCATTTCCAGTTCAAATACTATTGTAGATCCAAGCCAATTCTAATTATTAAAAATAAATATGAAAAAAAATAAAAACAAAAAAGGGTTCACTTTATTCGAATTATTGGTAAGTATTTCAATTATTGGAATTTTGACAGCGTTGGCATCGGTGGCTTATTCTGGAGCTCAGAAAAAAGCTAGGGATGCTAGAAGAGTTCAAGATATGAAATTAGTGCAGACAGCTGCGGAACAATATTATTCCCAAAGTAATTATGTCTATCCCACCAGCTCTACAATCTCATGGGTGTCTAAAGTTGGAGATACAGTTTTGTCCGCCATTCCAGCAGATCCGAAAGATAGTTGGACAGCTTATAAATATACACTTGCTGCTGGTGGTTATTGTGTCTGCGCTAATGTGGAAAGCACTATTAATGGCAATTCCACTTCTAACAATTGCGCTTTTGGTGTCGGCACTACAGGAAATTTCTTTTGTGTTAAAAATCAACAATAAAAATGAAAAGAATAAATAAAAAGAATGGTTTTACTTTGATTGAATTGATTGTGGTAGTGACCATAATTGCAGTGTTAACAGTGGTGGGGGTTGTCAGTTATAGTGGAACGAGTAAAAAGGCTAGAGATAGCAGGAGAATGGCTGATTTGGAAAAGATGAGAATAGCATTGGAATTATATAGACAAGGGTTGGGCAGCACTTATCCAGCCAACATAGATGCATTAGTTACTAAAGATTATATGCAATCGATTCCGACTGATCCAAAATCGATTGGAGAAAGTTATGTCTACACTCAAACAAATAGTGGATATAAATATACAATCAAAGCAACTGTTGAAGATTTGGGTGTGACTAATGTTGCCGGCGGGTATTATCAGGTGACAAGTCCATGAAAAAAAATGGTTTTACATTAGTTGAATTAATGGTCTCTATAACAATAGGAGTACTGGTGGTTGGTTTTGGTGCAGTTTCTTTAAATAATTTTTATCAACAGCAAAAAGTAGAATCGGTTAGTCAGGAATTATTATCCGATTTAATTTTGGCGAGAAATTATGCAGTGACAAATCAAATACCAGGAGATTCCCCTGCTAATACCGATAGGGTGACAGTTACGATTGATGCGAATGGATTAATGACTATTAAAACTCAAAAAAAAGATGATAGTGATGCTGGTTACACTTTTTTTTCGAAAGACATTACTCCGGAAGGCGTAGGAATTACCTTAGTAAGCTCTTATGGAAATAACATAGTGGCCAAGTTTAGTGTGACCAATGGAAGATCTATAGGAGGAACAGCAAGTATTATTATTGGCGGAGGCATAGCTAAAAATATAAAAATTGATGAATCGGGATTGATCTATGAAGAATAAAAAAGGGCAAAGTTTGATAGAAATAGTTTTTTCGATATGTATTGTGGTATTGGTTTTAACGGGAGTAGCAGTTTTAACTGTTAGTACTAATAAGGCAAAAACATTGTCTTCAGAAAGAGAAAAAGCAATTGAATTATCACAACTTTTAATTGAAAATAAACTTTCGGAAATTAAAATCAATGGCTCTAATTTTTGGAGTGGAATTGGCAGAGAAAATAAATTGAATCAATCGTATCAAGGTTTTGATGGATATTCATATGATGTTCAATATGGCGACAGTGACAGAATTTGTAATGATAAAAATTGTGTTGTTATTTTTACAGTAAAATGGGGAGATAATCAAAGCTTATTAGTTGAGAGACTCTTTTCAAAAATAGGAACATGAAAAAAAATGCTTTTACATTAGTTGAGATTTTGGTAGTGGTAGGGACGATGATATTAATAATTACTTCTGTCAGCGGGATAATGTTTGGTGTTTTTAGCTCTAAAAGCAAAAATCAGGCGATTACTAAAATGACTCAGAATGGAAGCTGGATTTTGGATGAACTTAAAAAAAATATTTTAAACGCTAGCAGTGAAACAGAAAATGGGGTCAGATTTGATTGTCCAATGCAATCGGTTGGTACTTCAGTTGCGATAACAAATGTTAAAGACGGGGAAAGGACAACCATCTCCTGTTTACACGACACTGTCACTGATAGTTACAGAATTGCCTCAATTTCGGCTAATTCAGTGGGGACTACTGTTTATTTATTTCAAAAAAATAATGATTTATATTTGAATAATTGCAATGATTTTGTAACTTGTTCCACCCTACCCTCTTTGCAATTATCTGATGTTAAATTTAATTTTGATTTAGGAGCTGGAGCATTTGGTTTGTCAAACGGAATAACTAAATCTTTTTCGATTGATGTAGTTTTAAGAAACTAGTTTTTAAAATGGATAAATGAAAGTTTTTAAAAAAATTGCTTTATTGCAGGATATAGTTTGTAAAACAGGAGGAGCAGAATTAGTTTTGGAAGTTTTTTTAGAAATGTTTCCGAATTGTGATTTGTATACACTTTTTATTGTCTCTGATCAGAGACAAAAAATTGAGAAAAAATTTCCGAATGTGAAAATTCATGTGTCATTTTTTCAAAAATTAATTAAAGGCAATAATGTTCCTAAATTTATTTCGATAATAAAGGTTTTTTCTTGGATGTATTGGAAATCTTTAAATTTAAAAAAATATGATTTGATAATATCCTCGTCGCATTCTTATGGATCTAAAAATATTAATAAATATAAAAATAGTTTACATATAACCTATATTCATACACCGCCAAGATACTTGTATGACGAATTTAATGAAATAAATTTAATTAAAAAATTTCCATATAATTTTTTAATTTCGCCAATAAAATTATTTTTAAAATGGATTGATAAAAAAGGCGCTATCGGTCCGGATTTGCTAATAGCCAATTCTAAAAATGTTCAAGAAAGAATTAAAAAATATTATAAAAGAGAGTCAATAGTAATATATCCGCCGGTAAAAATGCTGAATTATGAACCGTCTTTAAAGGATAAAAAATATTTTATTTGTTTATCCCGATTGGTAAAACAAAAAGGAATTGATTTGGCTGTCAGAACATGCACAAAATATGCTTTGCCACTAATAGTGGTTGGCGATGGTCCGGAATTTAATAATTTAAAACTGATGGCTGGCAAGAATGTAAAATTTATCAGAGACTGTTCTGATGGAGAAAAAGGTAATTTATTGGCGAATGCTAAAGCGTTGATTTATTTATCAATGGAAGAAGATTTTGGGATAGTACCAGTAGAGGCAATGTCAGTGGGAACTCCAGTAATTGCTTTTAACTCTGGTGGAGTTAAGGAAACTGTAAAAAATAAAGAAAATGGTGTTTTATTTGATAACTACAATGAAGAAGGTTTAAAAAAAGCGATAGATGATTTTAATGAAATTAAATTTGATTTTAAAAAATGCGTTAAACAAGCAAAAAAATTTCGAGCTGAAGTTTTTAAAAGTAATTTTTTGGAAATATTAAAGACTTTTTGAGTATTCTTTTTTAATCCAAAGATAGGTTTTCTCCATTCCCTTTTTTAAACTGAATAATGGTTCCCAATTAAGTTTTTCTTTAATTAATTTATTATCTGAATTCCTGCCCCGAACACCTAAAGGGCCAGAAACATGGTTAATTTTTAATTTTTTATTAGCTATTTTCATAACTATTTCAGCTAACTGATTAATAGTCACCATCTCTTCAGAACCAATATTAACTGGCCCAATGAAATCTTTTGAATCCATTAATTTTCTAACAGCTTGAAGGCAGTCATCTATATATAAAAATGATCTTGTTTGGAGACCGTCTCCCCAAATATCAATTGAACCATTTCTTTTGGCTTCAATTATTTTTCTACAAATAGCGGCCGGTGATTTTTCCCGGCCACCAAACCAAGTTCCTTCCGGGCCGTAAATATTATGAAATCTGGCAATTCTAATATTAAGATTGTAATTTCGGTGAAAAGCTAAATAAAGTTTTTCGCTAAAAATTTTTTCCCAACCATAATCACTGTCTGGCTGAGCCGGAAAAACTGAATCTTCAGCACATCTAGGGTTATTGGGATCAATTTGATTGTAGGCCGGATAAACACACGCAGATGAGGGAAAAAATATTTTTTTAACTTTTGATTGAATGGAATTTTTGACAACATTTAAATTAATGGTGGCTGAGTTAAATAAAACGTCAGCATCATTTTCGCCAGTAAAGACAAATCCGGCACCACCCATGTCGGCGGCAAATTGATAAACTTCATCGAAGGGAAGATTAAAAATTTTTTGACAAAGGGAAAAATCTCTTAAATCACCAATAATAAACTCATCTGCCTGTGTTTTAGAAAATTCTGGGTTTTTAAGGTCGACTCCCTTAACCCAAAAACCTTCTTTTTTTAAATTATTGACCATATGATGGCCAATAAAACCACCAGCTCCGCAAACTAAAGCTGTTTTTTTGGTAGAATTCATATATCCCCATTATAATATAAAGTTTCTTCATGAAAGACAGAGAATATTTATGGAATTTACCAATCAGTTGTTTGTCACTGAATCAAATTTCACTAAAAATTATTAATTGGGCTTTAAAAAAAGAGTCCAGAACTGTGTATTGTTGCGGCATGAATGATGTCGTTTTGGCAGAAGAAAATAGTGATTTAAAAAAGATTTTAAAAGATAGTGATCTCCTTACGGCTGACGGAATGCCTTTAGTTTTCTTAATAAGAAAAAAAAGAAAAGAAAAAATTGATAGAGGCTATGGTCCGGATATTTTTAAAAAAGTTTTAAAAGTGAGCATCAATAAAAAAATTGGGCATTTCTTTTTGGGAACTACTGATGATAATTTAAAAAAAATAATTGATATTGTAAAAACTAATTTTGGAAATAAAAATATATTGAAATATTATGCTCCTCCATTTAAAAAAGAATTTAATGAAGATGATTTAGACAAAATGGCTGATTTAATTAATGATAAAAACATAAATATAGTTTGGATAGGAATGGGTGGTGCTAAGCAAATATTTTTAGCAGATGCTTTAAAAAAAAGAACCAAAGGAAAAGTTTTTGTGACAGTGGGGGCGGCTTTTGATTTTTTAACTGGGAATAAAAAACAGGCACCAGTTTTTATTCAAAAAATAGGGATGGAATGGTTGTTTAGATTAATTTCTGAGCCAAAAAGGTTAATTCCGAGATATCTTAGAATTATAAAATTTATGTTTACTAAAACTTATTGTCGATATAATCGATAAAACCATTTTGACCTGGAAGATCGAAATCATTTTTTAGATGTCCCTGTAAATATTCTTGACATTGCTGTTTTGGCTCTTGATATTGCTGGCAAGTATTTTTTAATTGGTCTAAAGCTTTTTCTTTTTGATTGGTGTGCCAATAAGCATTGGCTAAATCAACTTGAAAATACCCTAATATAGGAACTAATTTAACAGTTTTTTCAAAATATCTAATCGATTCTTCTGGTTTTGATGAAAAAAGGTCGAGAGCATGATGATAATAAAATTTAGATAAATTGGTTTTTTGTTTGAAACTAATTGAGTTAATTGAAAGGTTGTTTAATTCGGTTAAAATTTTATCATTTTTTTTATTATCATTTATTTCATAAAAATTGGCTAATTTAAGATAAAAATCTGTTTTATTGCCGGGATTTAACTCAATGAGTTTGTAATAATATTTTTCACTTTCAGGCAATTGAAAAATATTAACCAAATCGTTATAAACCGCAGTTTCATTATTATAAATTTTAAGAGTGTTTTTTAAATTATTTTGCCAAAAATGATCATTAAGATTATCGGCTTTAATAATTTCCAGTCGAGGGTTTAGATTAAAATAATCAGAAGAAATACTTTTTTGATAATCCCCTTTTAGAAAGAAAAAATCGGATGTTATTTTTGAGACAGTAAATAATAGAACTAAAATAGTAATTATTAAAAGATAAATATAAGTTATTTTATTTGATTCTTTTTTTGTTTTTAAAAACGGATAATAAAAAATCAGATAGAGACTGATAATAAAAATTCCTGGAGAACTCCAATTGAAATCTATAAAAGAATAAATTAAAGAAGCTAGCCCACAAACAAAAAAAAGATTATTAATTTTAGATGTTTTAGCTAGAGAATTTATGATTAAAATAAAAAAGATGGTGGTAAAAAATATTCCATTTTCTGATAAAAAGGTTAAAAATGAACTATGGGCATAAGAAGTGATAATAGTGTCATTAGTTTGAAATTTTTGATTAATGTAAGGGAAATTGCCTGGTCCATTACCTAAAAGCGGTGATTCAATAAATCCATCAATCGATTGTTGCCAATATTCAATTCTGTTGCTGCCATAGGTTTTTTGCTGCTGATCTGTCTGAAAGATTTTGTAAAAATTAAAAATTAATCCAAGACTGCAAAGAAGAATAAAAATTATCTTGATTCGATGATTCGTTTTTTCTTTAAATTTTAGGAAAAGAAAACTTAGTATTAAGACTATTAATGCGGTTCGAGAATTGCTTAAAAAAAGACTAATAAAAATTATTATGGAAATTGAAATATAGATGATTTTTTTTGAGGAAAGAATTTTATCCAATAAAATTGGAAATGACAAAATTAATATTTCGGCGATGTAACTGTGCCCCCAGTTTTGAAGAATAAAATTATCATTGAGAGGATCTTTTACTATATTTAAAATCCCAAATCTATTTAGTAAAAAGATTATCGAATAAATAAAAGAAAAAATAATTAGACAGAGAGAAAAATCTTTAGATTCAATGGTATTTAATGCTAAAGAAACTATTAAAAGAGTGTTTAGAAAAATGAAAAATTGATAATATGAATAGCCAATATTTTTAGAAAAAATAGTTGAAATTAAAAAAAGAAGAATTAAAATCAACTGAAAAATAATGTTTTTAAATGAGAGATAAAATTTCTGTTTTTTTAAAAGTAGAAATAAAAAAATAATTGAAGGTATACTATAAAATATTATTGATTCAGAGTAATCAAGATTTTTGCCGAAAAGCGGAATTATGAAAATAAAAAATAATAATAATTTAGAGATCATTTTTTGGAGACTAACAGCTTTGATTTTATTAATCTTATTATCCCCTATCTATTTAATTTTGTCATTTTTGGTTTTAATATTTTCGGGTTGGCCAATTTTTTTTGTTCAAAGAAGAACCGGATATAAAGGAAAAATATTCAAGATATATAAATTTAGAACCATGATAAATGGGGCGGAAAAAATGAAAGAAGAGTTAATGGATAAAAATGAAGCCAATGGGCCAGTATTTAAAATTAGAAATGATCCGCGATTAACTAAAATAGGCTTGTTTTTATGCCATACAGGATTAGATGAGTTGCCTCAATTAGTGAATATTATTAAAGGCGAGATGGTTTTTATTGGTCCAAGACCATTGCCAGTCAATGAAGCTAGACAGATAGAAATAAAATACAAAAAGGATAGAGAAAGTGTTTTGCCGGGATTAATTTCACCATGGATATTAAATGGTTATCACAAAATGAGTTTTGAAAACTGGATGGAAATTGATTTGGATTATATAAAGATGAAATCTTTTAGATATGACAGCAGATTGATAATAAAAAGTGTTTGTTTTGTGGCTAACTTATTAAAGAAAGAATTGTCCCGAAAATAACAAAGGCTTTACTTTTAACGTAGGTTTATATATATTTTATTTAAATGAGGGAATATTTAGGAAATATTTTTAGGAAAATAATTAAGAAAAATAAAATCGGATTCTCTGACTATTTTGCAGTGACAACTTTAGTTTTGGTTTTAGTTTTATCACTAATATTTAAATTTAATTTTAATGAATTGACAGACAGTAGGTTATTTGCAGCTTATGACACCCCTATTCCGCCAACAGCGGTTCCAACAGCAGTTCCAACAGCAGTTCCAACAGTTGCCTATAACTGTCCAAGCCGTTGCAGTAATAATTATGGATGTAAGAGAGCAAATTCTTTTACAAGCAGTACCGCTGATTGTAATAGTCCAATTGGCACTGTGAGTTATTCAGATGATTGTAGCTGTAATTTTAATGAGGCGGATGCTAATTGTATAGCTAATTGTAAATGCTCCACTTGCACCTCAGATTCGGCAACACTTCAAGCTTATCGTGTTTCCTGCTCGGCGCTTAAAGATTATGCTCCAGTTTTTGGCGGATTAGTAATTAAAAATGACAGCGGTGTGGAAGTCGAGACTGAAGCTGGGAATAGAAATCAAATTTGCCAAACTGAATTTAACGGAAATCGATCACTTACTTTCGAGGTGACAGCCAGTGATCAGGATGGAATTACAAATATAACTAGCGGTGGCAGTGTTACTTTAACTTGGAATGGCAGAACAATTCCACAGCTGGGCTATACCGAAAATGGAGTGGTTGGAGTTTTCACTTTTGGATGGACTGGAGTAGACACAATGTCGAGCAGTTGGGATAATAGTGCGGCGATATATCCTTTGAAAGTTACTATTATGGATTCAGTGGGTACGAGTATTGCTGATAGCTCTAGAAGTTTTAAAGCCTGGAATTGTCAAATTCCTATAAGCGGTACTATTTATGATGCAACTGAAGCTTCTCAACCATTTTGTCCTACAAATGGCTTTAGTAAATTACCTGATTCTAGTGTTCTTAATTTTACGTCCTTAACTTTTCAGAATGGACCAGTGACTAAAAATATGACCGTTAATCCTGATGGAATTAGTTATGACAGTGGATCTAATGGTTTAACTTGGGGAGTAGATAATTATATTCCTAAATTTAATGACAAGATCTCTTTATCAGATAGTGTGATGAAATCTCAAAGCTCGTTAGAGGCCGATTCAACCTGTGGTAATTGGTATCTTGATACTAAAAATATAGATCCATATTCAAGTGATCCAACTATTATGGCTGATTTTTCTGGAATTTTAATTCAAGATCCTTGGTGGCAAGCCAGTGGTGGTGGAGTTATCAGTAATAATAAAATTAATGGTCAAGTTCCAGTTACCTGCACTTCTAATTGTAAAATCAGTCTTAGCAGTTTAGTGTCGGCTCCAGAGGTGGTAAATGAAACAACTAAATCTTTAGAAGATGCCCAAGATTGGCTTTATTTTGGTACTTCTGCTATTAAATTGGCCAATGTTAATACAAATTATAATTATTTTTATAATCAATTCTTTGTTAAGAAAGGAGTTGGAACAGTTATAAATTCCGGTACAACTATTGCTAATGTTGGTAATCTCGGTTCCGATACTAATAGTATTTATTTTATTAATGGTGATTTAACTATTACTGGAGATATTGAAAATGCTAATAAATTCTTAATGGTAATTGTCAGCGGCGATATTACCGTTACTCAAGATGTTAAAAAAGTTGATGGTGTTTTAGTGGCCAATAATATTTATGCGATTGGAGAAAGTGATACACAATTGGTTTTTAATGGTAGTTTGTTTGCCTTTAATAATGTCGATTTCTCTCGTGGCTATATTACTAGACTAACCAATAATTTCACTCCAGCTGTGGTGGTAAATTATGATCCAAAATTAATGTTTAATATGCCTGGCAGTGTTGTTAAAATCTTAACTAATTGGCAATGGGGAAATTAATTATGATAAATAAAAATCAAAATTTAATAAAACAAAATAAAGGACAGATTGCGATTATTGTTCTTTTGGCTTCAGCAATTATTCTTACTTTAGGTCTTTCCGTTTCTAAAAAAACTATTACGGAAACTAAAATTACGACTGATGAAGAATCATTAAAACAGGTCTTTAATACAGCTGAATCAGCAATTAATAATTATCTCAATACTGGAGTCGTTAATTACACGACTGAGGGTAGTGGGGCTACTGTAGTCTCTTCTGTGGTGGGTAATTCTAGTAGTTTGGTGTCTGAAGGCCAAATTTTGGCCAATTCAAATCAATTATTTTGGCTGGTTAACCATGACACTGACAATAATATTGGAAGCGGATATTACACTGGCACTAGTGTAGATTTGAAAGTCAATGATGGTTTTAACGGATCTTTGAAAATAGATTATTTTTATAAAGATGCTGGCGGTAATTTTGGAGTTAAAAGATTAGGCTACAATTTTGGAGGTAACGATTTGGTTACTGGTTTTAGTGCGAATGCTTCTACTACTGTGACATTAGATTTAACTGCTGGTAGTCCTTTATTACTTTCAATTATTCCTCTTGGTGCCCCCACAGGATTAACTCTTTCAGGATCTTCCAATTTTCCTGGCCAAGGAGAAGAATTGATTGCTAGTGGTAGTACTGGCAGTGACGTTAAAACTCAAATTAAAACAAGATATATTTATCAAGCACCTTCTTTTTTGATGGATGCAATAACTGCTAGAAACATAATTCAATAACACCTTGAGTCTCTTATTAAAAGTCTATATACTTAAGTGTATATGAGTAACGTTTTAGGTATTGATATTGGTCAAAATACGGTAAAAATTGCCTGTCTTTCCAACGATACTTCTAAAATAGTTTTAGAGGCAATTGGTGAAAGCAGAAATTCACAGACTGACAGTAAAGAAACAGACAGAGATAAAGTTTTGGCTGAAACTGGAAAAGTGATAAAAAATTTATTGAATGATTTAAAGATAAAAAATAAACAAGCAGTAGTCAGTTTGCCAGAGAATGAAGTTATTAGTAGATTAGTGCGATTACCTCCATTAAAAGAAAGCGAAATTATGGATGCTTTGAGATTTGAAGCAGAGACTTTTGTACCTTTTCCGTTGGATCAGGTTTCGATAGATTATGAAATAATAGAAAAAGATGACGCTGGCAGATTGATTATTTTTGTAATTGCAGCAAAAAATGATTTGATAAATAGCTATCTTAAGTTATTTAAATCAATAGGAATAGATTTATTGGCGCTTGAATCCCCTGCTATTGCTTTGAGACGGGTTTTAAAATTGGGAATACCAATGGTGGAAAGAATGGTGGTAATTGATATCGGTGAAAAATATTCCGATGTTTTTAGTATTAATAAAAATAATGTTTATTTTTCAAGATCATTATCAGTGGGCGGAGAGTCTTTAACTAGAGCTATTTCTTTAAATTTAAGTTTAGATATGGCTTCAGCTGAGGAATATAAAAAAGCTTATGGTATGAAAGAATCAGAATTAGAAGGAAAAATACGAGCAGCAATTATGCCTGTATTTAATGATATAAGTGAAGAAATAAGAAAAACTTTAGCTTTATTTAATGAGGATATTGGAAAACCGGCTGATCTTTTGGTTTTAACTGGCGGTGGAGCGAATTTACCAGGAATGGCAGAAGAATTAACCAAATTATTAGGAATTGAAGTTCAAGTTTTACAACCATTCCTCAATATTGACACAACAAAGGCTCAAGTTAACTATAATTTGAATAATGAAGGCTGTAAATTCTCTTTATCAATTGGTTTAGCCCTGAGAGGTTTAGTATGAACGAAGGATTAAATTTGTTGCCTTCAGTGGCAAAATTTCAGGCAGCAAAAATTAAACTTAAAAAAAGAATTAGTTTAGTAATGAGTGTTTTTTTGGGATTTTGGGTTTTATCAGCAGTAATTATTTTTGGATTGCTGTGGTTTAATAATTATTCTCTGAAGAAAGCAGAAAGCCAAAATGGAGTTGCATTAAATAAATACAAATCATTGGTAACGAGTGTGGTTTTGAGTAAAAAAAACAAATATCAGGCTAAATTGGTGGGACAGATTTTAAATGAAAGGTTTGAATATGGATCTTTGATTCAAAAAATAAATTCATTATTTTCTGAAAATGTTTCCATCGAGGATTTTAATATAAAAGAAAAAAAATCTTTTGTCTTAAAAGGAGACATAAATAATGGTGTTAATATTTCTGAAGTAGAGAAAAAAATTAAAGATATTAATCTTGGTTATTATGCTGACTTTAAATCAGCCAAGTTAAATTCAATAGAAATTAATGGCAATAAATGGACATTTGAATTGGAGGTAGAATTAACATGAATAAAAACAATTTTATGAATTTAGGATTACCAGAAAAGGTTTTTGGAATAGATAGATCATTTTTATTGCTTTTTTTGCCTCCATTAGGTTTGTTTATAGTTTTTTTACTAAGTTTAAATTTGGTTTTAATGCCTAAAGCAGCAGAAATAGGAACTGTTAGAGAAAGAATTAACACAGCTAAAACCTCTACTGATAGTATTAATGAACAAAATAAATATTTATTATCAATGGATCAAGAAGAATTACAAAGAAATTTTGATTATTTAAACGATGCTGTTTTAAAGGATAAAAGATCATATGTTTTGTTAGGGGTGATAAGATCAGTGGCAAATAGATTTAATTATCGGCTGGTAAGTTTTTCTTTATCTCCAGGAGAAGTAAAAGGCGATGATAATAGCAAATCAAGCGCTGTGGCAAACACAATTCAATTACCATTGAGTGTGTCGATGATGGGTCCGAAAGAAAATAGTTTAAATTTAATATTGGCTTTAGAAAAAACTTTGCCAATTTTGTTTATCGATAAGTATGCGACAAAAAAGAATGGGGATATAATTGGAATTGACCTAACGGTTCATTCTTATTATATTAGCGATGAAGCTGGTGTTAATACAGATAATATAAGCTTAAGTGATCTGATTCTCTCCAAGAGTGAATCAGAGTTAGTTGAAAAAATAAGTAGCTTTATAAAAATAGAAGATAATCAGCTTAATGTTGGAACATCAGAATTTAAACAATACGAAAGAGAAAACCCTTTTAGCCTTTAAAGATTGATTTATTCTTTTATTTTGAGCAAGAAACGGGTGGTAGGATAAGAAAGATTAAGGATAGTTCTGATTGATTTGATTATTTTTCCTTCTTTTCCAATTATTTTTCCAACAACTTCTGTTGGAGCACTGATTTCAAAAGTGATTAAACCATTTTCTTCAGAATCAGTGATAGTGATATCTTTTGAATCTGGGACAATAGCTTTAACTATATATTCTAAAGTATCTTTGATGGTGTTCATATTTTAAGCTTGAACTTCTTCAGTGGTAACTTCTTCAACTGGAGTTTCTTCAATCTTTACTTCTTCGGCTTTAACTTCTTCCACTTTGACTTTTTCTTCTTTAACGTTTTTGATTTTTTTAGGAAATTTAGAAGGATTTAAAAGTTTGTCGACTCCAAAAGTGATTTGAGCACCTTTTTTTTGCCAATCAGCTAATTTTTGTTTGTCGATTTCAAAAGTGTTGGTTTGAGGGGTGTAGAAACCTAAATCGTCGATAACTGGACCATTTAATTTGCTGCGATCTGGAGCAACAACAATTCTATAAGTGATTTGATGAATTTTGCCACGAGGAGCAAGTTTGATTTTTAGCATATGGTGGATTATACAAGATTATTAAAGATTTTGGTAGCTTTAATTGAAGCATCTTCTTCTGCCTTTTGTTTTGAATTGCCAGTACCAGTGGCAATTAGTTCATCTTTTAAATAAACAGCAACTTCAAAAACCTTAAGATGATCGGGACCAGATTCTTTAATGGTCTCATATCTAGGGGTAATTCCCCTCTTTGATTGGGCAATTTCTTGAAAAAGACTTTTGGGATCTTTATAAACTTTTTTTTGAGAAAGTTCAGAAATGCTTGAATCTAAGGTTTTTTCTAAGAATTTAAAAGCTGGAGCAATACCTCCATCGAGATAGATTGATCCCAGAACTGCTTCAAAAGTATCGGCTAAAATTGAATGATTAGCTCGGCCACCGTGTCTTTCTTCGCCCTTGGAAAGAAAAACGAAATCGCAAATTCCAAATTTTATTGATGTTAAGGCTAAATTTTCAGTACAAACAATTAAGGCACGAAGATTGGTTAAATCACCTTCGTTAAATTGAGGAAATTGTTTGAAAAGTTTTTCGGAAATCCAGAATTCAAGAATAGAATCACCTAAAAACTCGTAAGTTTCGTTTGATTTTAAATTTTGGTCACGGTTTTCGTTTAAATAAGAACGATGCTGAAGAGCTTGTTTTAATTTAGCTTCGTCTTTGAAAGTGTATTCGAGTTTTTCCTGAAGTTCTTTAAAGTTGGGGTTCATCTTCTTTTTCTGATTCCTGTTTAACATCTAGATTGGATTTTTTAATGGCACTACCAATGACTCCATTAACAAAAGACGAGCTAGATTCAGTGCCGTATTCTTTGGCAATTTCAATGGCTTCATCGATGACGACTTTTGGCGGATTTTTCTTTAAATAGAATAATTCCCAAAAAGTATATCTTAAAACACTTAAATCGATTTTATTGATTTTATCGATTGGCCATTTTGGAGCATTTTCTTGGATAATATTATCGATTTCGGGAACAAATTTGACAATTTCATCGAATTCTTCAGTTTTTGATTCAACACCACCACAGCCCCAAGCAAATAATGCTTGGACGTTTTTGATTCTTTTTAAGTGACGGGGGTCAAATTTATTTTTCACTGTTTGCAATTAGGACATTGGAAGCCAGCCATTTTTGGTTGACCACAATGTTTACAATTTACGGTTTTGGCTATTTTAGGGCCGGTTTGTGAGGCTCTTCGCGAACCTTGTCGGCGGCTAGAGGGCCAGTGTTTTGGTACTGCTGTCATGGAAGTATTGTATCAGAAAAATAAATGAAATCTAATATTAAATTAGTTATTAGCGATAGCCTCTGAAGTAATGTTTTCGGAGATGATTTGGGAAAAATTAAACTCAGGATAATTGGCAATAATTTCTTTTAAAATTTCCTGACTGAGACTTATTAATTTAGTATCGGAAAAACTGGCAATTTTTAAAGATGGAAAACCATGCTGGATGGTGGAAAAAGCTTCACCGGGCCCTCTGGTTTTTAAATCATATTCAGCGATTTTTAAACCGTTATGATTTTTTTCTAAAAATTCGAGTCGATCGATGGCTTTTTGGTTTTGTGATTCAGTAAAAAGGTAACAATAACTTTGCTGGTGTCCCCTACCCACCCGACCACGGAGCTGATGGAGAGCTGCTAGACCGAAACGATCGGCTGACTGAATAATAATTATAGAAGAGTTGGGAATGTCGACACCAACTTCAATAATAGGTGTAGTGACAAGAATATTGATTTTATTTTCCTGAAATTGCTGAATTATCTCTTCACGAGCATCTGATTTGATTCTGCCGTGAATTAGGCCTAATTTTAAATTTGGAAAAATATTATTAGATAAATGATCAAATTCTTGGATGGCGGACTTAACACTAGCCATGGATTCGGAAATATCAATAAAAGGACAGACAATAAAGGCTTGGCAACCGGTTTTTTTAATTTCAGTTTCAATCCATTTATAACAACTAATTTTTTTATAGTCGGGAACTAAGAAGGTTTTAATCTGAAGACGATTTTGAGGCAGAGTATCAATTATGGAAATGTCGAGGTTTCCAAGGAGAGTTAGACTAATAGTTCTAGGAATTGGAGTGGCGGTCATGGTAAGGCAATGAGGAAGTTTGGTGGAAGAATTTAAAAATGATCTTTGTTTGACGCCAAATTTATGCTGTTCATCGACAATAAGAAGAGAGATTTTGTTTTTTAAATTGTCTTTTTTATAAATGATGGCATGGGTACTGATAATTATTGCGTTTTTAGGGATTTTTTTTAAGTCAATTTTTTTCGATCCAGTCATTAAAAAAATAGGAATTTCTTTATCTTTTAGAATAGTCTGAAAATTTTGGTAGTGCTGATTGGCGAGAATTTCAGTTGGAGCAATTAAGACAGAGAGAGAATTGTTTAAATGAGCCAAATAACAGGAAAGCAAGGCAATAATAGTTTTACCAGAGCCGACATCGCCCTGAAGGAGCCGATTCATAACCTGATTAGGATTGGTGAGGTCAGAAAAAATTTCACCTAAAACTTTATCTTGAGAATCAGTCAGTTTAAAAGGCAGAGTTTTAATCAAATCTTTGATTTTTTTATCAATGGGTTTGGTAATTTTAATTTTGGTTTTGGGATTATTTTTAAGCCAATCTTTTTTGGAGAGATAGGATCGAACTTGAAGAGATAAAATTTCTTCGGTGGCCAAGCGATTTCTGGCTTGAGAAAGCATTTGAGAATTAGTGGGACAGTGGATTTGGAAAAGAGCAGTTTTTAAATCAAGAAGTTTGAATTTCTTGATAAGATCAGCCGGCAAGGTTTCTTTAATCGGTGATAGTAGATTTTGAATTTGAGTCTGAATAATTTTTCGAAACCATTTGGAGCTTAAACCACTGGTTTCGGGGTAAACGGCAATAATTTTGCCAGTGTTGTGAGGACCGTATTCTGGAGCAATAATAGTTTTTTTATTTTGAAAAAGAGAAACAGCGCCAGCAAAACTGAGAGTGTCCCCGGTTTTAATATTTTTGGACAAATAGGGCTGATTAAACCAAATTAAGTCTATTTTTCCACCATTATCGGCAATAACAGCCTTTTGAATATTTTTGCCGTTTCGAGTAAAAATGTTTTTGAAATCTAAAACTTCACCGGTGATAGTGACATTTTCATTTTCTAAAACAGAATTTATTTTGACAGAATGGGAGAAATCGACATAACGATTAGGAAAATGGTAAAGCAAATCTTGAGATGAATTAATCTCGAGGCGTTTGAGTTTTTCGATAATTTTTGGACCAACGCCGGGAATTTGAGAAAGACTATCCATAAAAATAATAATAACAAATTTTTTATTTAGTTTTCGGGTTTAATTTGGGTTAATCAAATTTAATTTTGTGCTATCATTAGTTTATGAAGATTAAGAAAAAGACAATTACTAAAGGCATATTAGTGGTGGCGTTATTGGCCTTACTATTGTCTAGTTTAGTGGCTCCATTATTAGTTTTAATGAAATGAGGCGAAAAATAGTGAGTTTTTTTGCAAGAACCAAAAGACAATTATCTTATAGATTTGCCGGTTCTAGATCAAGAATCAAAGAAAATATCAGAACCAAAGTTAAAAGCAAGAGATTTTGGTTTAATTTTTTCAAAGTGGTTTTAATTTTAATGGCGATTGG
>Ga0074198_1000756_pt1 | contig 28422 bp, 16 predicted proteins | sample EPASupsiteSAE323_FD_64527 | JGI IMG/M metagenome (GOLD analysis project Ga0074198, IMG submission 64527) | Bioremediated contaminated groundwater from EPA Superfund site, New Mexico - Sample SAE3-23 | ecosystem: Environmental > Aquatic > Deep subsurface > Groundwater > Contaminated ...
ATACTATTATACCCCAAAGAAAGGGAGCTGGCTCAATATGGCTGAGATAGAACTCTCAGCCTTATCAAAGCAATGTCTTGATCGGCGGATTGGAGACATCGATACACTAACCAAGGAGACGTCGATGTGGGCGCAAGAACGTAACATAAAAAAAGCTACTATAAAATGGAAATTCACAAAAAACGATGCAAGGTCAAAGCTGAACAGGCACTATACAAAGTTGCAAAATTAATGTTATGGTTCACTAGATCGGGAGAAATATCAGAGAGAAATATCGGAGAGAAATATCGGAGAAAATTCATGAGTGGCTCTGAATATGGCATGAAAAGGCATCGCCGGGCAATGGGAATCGCATTGATCATCTCCCTGCTGGCGGCCATTTATCTCAACGTTATTTTGATCACTGCACTGGCAGGTACGGAAAATGGCGAGTTCTGTCCCACCTGCCCGGATTGGACCGACCTGGACGGCTGGCTGGCCAAGAAGGATGCTTATGAAAAGGCCGAGATGAATAAGATGCTGCAAAATGGGCAGAATAGCGGAGGTCAAACCAGCGGCAATCAGCCTTCAGTCTCCTCCCTCCCCGCAAAAAGTCCGGCAGATGAGTATCCTGAGTCGAGTCTCTTCGTCGATGTCGCATCTTTATCCACTACTGCGACGGCAGGGGCGACGCTTCTGGACGTCAGGAGCCCTCAAGAGTATCAGAGCGGCCATATTTCCGGTGCTCGAAACCTCTACTGGAAAGACATGCAAAAGAGCGGCAGCCTCGATACCGATCTGGCGGCAAGTGCGCTTTGCAGTGCCGGTATAAACAGCAGCGATCGAATCGTGGTTTACGGCGGATCGGATGGCGGTGCGGCTTTCGCCTTCTGGGCCCTGAGCTACTTGGGCCAGAAGGATGTCGGCCTGCTTGACGGCGGCATAGATGCTGCCTGGAGCGCCGGTATCGAACCCGATAAAAACATTCCGTTGATATCTCCAACAAATTATGAGGTTCGCATCATTCCCTGGGTACTTGTGACGCCTAAAAACCTGGAAAACTTCCTGAACATGTCGGATATTCAAATCCTGGATGCAAGGGACTTCGCAGACTTCGGCATGAATAAGCTGACCAACTCTGCCCTTCCGATGACCACTGAAAACCTGTTTGACGACGCGAAGATCAAAGACGCGGCCACGCTAAAGGAATTGTTCGACCGGAGGAGCCTGAACAAGGAGGGAACTCAGATTGCTTACGGCACGCCCGAGGCTTACCGTCTCTTCTACAGCCTCAAGCTCATGGGCTACAATGCCACGCTCCTGGAAGGCGACTGGTGGATGAACACCGAGTGGGCAAAGAGCAATGTTCACTAAAATCCTTTTTGCTTTTTTAAGATTTTAGCAGCGCCTCAACCGCCGTCTCAATGGCCGCCGCAGACCCAAGCTCCGGCTTCCAGCCCAGTCTCTCGATCCTGTCGATGGAGAGCATCATGATCAGGACATCGCCCTTCCAGCCCCGGCCATTGACCCCGCCCGTGTACCTGTAGTTGACACCGCACAGGCCCATCTTCTCGGCAACGATATCCGCGATCCGGGTCACATCAATCGAGTCATTGGAGCCGATGTTGAATACATTGGTCTCTTCGCAGGAGTTCTCGATCGCATAGATCATGGCTTTCACGCAGTCCAATACTTCCAGGTAGGACTTGCGCTGTTTGCCTGAGCCCAGTATCTCCAGCTCTCGCGGGTTCTCGCGCAGCTTGCGGATGAAATCCACCAGGACGCCGTGCGTGCCCCTTTCTCCCACGATGTTGGCGAAGCGAAAGATCCACGACTGCATCTCGAAGGTGTGGCAATAGGAAGAGATGAGCGCCTCGCAGGAGAGCTTCGAGGCTCCGTAAAGCGAGATGGGGAGCAGCGGCCCGTAATCCTCCGGCGTGGGCACTACCGCAGCTTCGCCGTAGACTGTGGATGTGGATGTGAATGCAATGCGCCGCACGCCGGTCTTGCGCATGGCCTCCAGGACATTATAGGTGGCAAGCACATTTTGCTCCAGATGGATGCGGGTGTTCTGTGCGCCAAGCTTTACATCGGGATTGGCGGCCAGATGAAAGACCATATCCTTTCCCGACACGGCCTTCTCCAATGCGGCACTGTCGAGAAGGTCGGCAGTTACGAGATGAAAATCGGGATTTTGGAGATGACACTCCAGAAACTCTTTTTTTCCCGAGCTGAAATTGTCAAGAACAGTCACCGTGTTGTCCTGAAGCAATCGGTTCACCAGGTGGCTGCCGATGAATCCCGCGCCGCCGGTGACCAGAATCGATCTGCCCTTGAGGGAGGACGGGTTTTCGTCGCCGGTCTTTCCCATGCCGCCGGAAAATCCGCATTCTTTGTTCAGATTGCCAAGACGTTTCTCTCCATCTTTGCGCATATTGTCCTGCATCAATTCGCTTTATGAAATTCGATAAGATATAGCTTGCTCTCATCTATTCCCTGAATTTCAGTCAAATTCGTGATGATTTCCGGGCAGGTGCGACTAACAGGTAAAAGTATTTAACTATTGATGGGAAATAAATAAGTTAAATGAAAATGCGCGGCCCGGAAGAGGTGGAGATGCGAATGGCCGCCATGCCGGTGCGGCTCAGAAAACATGCAGGAGCAAGCTATTGATGCAACAGCGAAGAATTTCTACAAGTCGCCGTCGTAATGCAATGTCGATCATGCTGCTCATGGCGTTTTATGGGTTGATTTTGCAGATGACCGTCGCTTCTATTGCACCAGCAGCTTTGCCGATCCAGGACAATGCCGACTATAAAGCCCTATTGATGAGCAACGGATCATCAAATATCACCTCGGACATCACCTCAAAAATCACTTCAGACAGCACCTCAAAACTCCCCTCAGACAGCACCTCAAGCATCTCCTCAAGCATCTCCTCAAACATCTCCTCAAGCATCTCCTCAAACATCTCCTCAAGCATCTCCTCAAGCATTTCCTCAAACATCTCATCAAACATCTCATCAAACATCTCATCAAAAGCACAGGTCCTGGATACCGAAAATCCGGCAGCCGCCTTCGAGGGAGGAAAACTGTTTCGGGCGGGAAACCTCAAGGTTCTGGTGCTTCGGGGGAGCTACAACGAGATGGGCCGGCAGTACGGCGGCCTTATGAAAGATGATCTGAACGAGATTTATAATATCATCAGCGCCGATTTCGGCAAGACGCCCGGCAGCGGCTACGACGATATGCTTCGGACGGGAAGGTGGATGTATCAGTCCTACCCTCAAAGGTACAAGGAAATCCTCAAGGGAATGGCTGAGACCTCCGGCCTCGGGCTTGACAAAGAGCTGATAGTCTGCTCTATGGAGTATACTTACATGCCCCCCAGTATGCAGTGCTCCGGCATTGCTGCCTGGGGCAACTACACATCCGGAGGGCCTCTCGTCTTTGGCCGGAACTATGACAACGGGCCCAAGCTCGCCGAGTTCGTCTCTGTGGTCGTCTATAATCCAGAGGACGGAAGCATACCCGTGGCGAGCCTGACCTACACCGGGGCGGTTTATGTGACCACCGGCATGAATCGGGAAGGCATCTTTTTAGAGCTGAATAACGGCCAGCCGTCTGAGGCAATGCAGCTCTCCAACAGAGTACTATCCCTCGCCACGCTCTTTTCTTTCCTGGAAAGCTGCGGAACCCTGGATCAGATCGACAGCAATTTTCATACATCACTTCCTGATAACGCTTTCATCATAAACGCGGCAAACAGGACCGGAGCATTCTCTTACGAGTGGGCAACCTTCAACGTGGCGCGAAGAAATCCCGACAAAGACGGCCTATTGGTTTCCACCAACCATTTCGTTGATCCGTCCTGGGGGGTTTTTGATCGGAAGCATCTGCCCACAGATCTTTGGGACAGCAGGCAACGCCGTGAGAATCTCCTCATGCTCGGGGAGAAGTGCAAGGGCAATTTCTCTGCCGCCGCGATGATGAATATTATGAGCATTCCCTTTAAGAATGGCGGATTCCTAATGCCGCCGCCTCATGACACAAGCTATCAGGTAGTAGCAGTGCCGGAAGATCTTACTATCTGGGTAAAAGTGAGCGGGGTGCAGGATTGGACCGAGGTGGATTTGAAGCCGCTCTTCGGTTGAGGGCTGACTGTAATTTCGGGTTTTGTCTCTTCTTCTTCTTCCTCCACTTCCTCCCTTCTTCCTTCACATTCCTCCCTCCTCATCTGCCTCCTAACAATGATCTTTCGGAAACGTGGAGCCGGTCGACATATGTGAGTGCTGCTTGACTCAAGTAGCTGAAAATCGGCGACCGTCCAGGCCGAAGCATTAGATACGGCAGGTTTTAGCGGCGCGATCAATGCCAATCATCGATGCCTTGCAAAGAATTTCTATCGCTCTCATGAATACCTCCACTTTTTTGTTTAATTTTTATTCAACGCAATCCCCTTGGTTATTCATGTTTAAAAAAAGAAATGCAAAAAGATCATGGAAGACCTTTGCCCGGATATTTCGCAGCAAAAGAATGATTTGGATGTTTTCGATATTGCAATGTCGCCTCTAATTCTTGATTAATATTCTTCATTCTAGGCTATATTCCGGCATATATTTATGCCCTTGGCAGGGGGCACCGCAATCCCTTCCGCTTACATAACCTTTTTATTGCAAGCTATAATGCCTAAATGAGGGATATAAAATGGCAAGAATGATTTTGCGGATGTTATTGCCGGTCCTGGCGCTGGCTGCACTGTGCTTCGCAGCCGTTGCCGTGGATGAGGCGAGACTGAAGCTGGCCACGACTACCAGCTTGCAGGATACCGGCCTCCTTGACCTGATCAAGGAGAAGTTCGATGAGAAATATAATGTGTCGCTGGATGTGGTTTCGGGAGGAACGGGCATTGCCATCCAGTATGGCGAGCGCGGCGATGTCGATGCTCTCCTGGTGCACGACAAAGAGCGAGAGCTGAAGTTCATCAAGGACGGCCACGGCCTGGAGAGGCGCTGCATAGCTTACAACTACTTCTACATCGTCGGCCCCAAGGCTGATCCTGCCGGGATCAAGGACATGAATGCTTCGCAGGCTTTTGCAGCTATTATGAACAAGGGAAAGTCCAGCTCCGATACGGTCAGGTTCGTTTCCCGGGGCGACAACTCCGGCACTCACTCCCGCGAGAAACAGCTATGGAAAAAGGCAGGGTTCAACTACTCTCAGGTAAACTCTTCCGGCCCCTGGTACATCGATGCCGGGCAGGGCATGGGGGCGACGCTGAACCTGGCCAATGAGAAGCAGGGCTACACGCTGACCGATATGTCCACCTTCATGGCCTATCAGGGCAATCTGACTCTTGTTCCCTTGATCGAGGGCGGATCGGATCTGCTCAATGTCTATGTGGCAATGGCCGTGAATCCCGCCAAGCATCCGGGAGTCAACTGCACGCTGGCCAGCCGGTTCATCAACTTCCTGGTGTCCGACGAGGGCCAGGACCTGATCGCAGGCTACGGAAAGGAGAAGTTTGGAAGAGCGCTCTTCTCGCCGGCCAGGGGCAACTGCACGCTGATCGGCTGTCCGGACGGCGAGTGTGCGGCTCCGACTTCCGCCTCCTGTGCGGCGGCTTGAGGTCGCAGCAGAGCGGTCGGATCTTAAGAAGATGGAATTGGAAAGAACGCGGAAAATGTGGTGAAATCTGTTGCAAGAGATCTGGGACGGATTCGTCAGAGCCGTTGATCTGATCATAACGCGAAATCCGCAGGTGGTCGAGATCACTGCCAGATCTCTCTATATTTCCATAGCCTCCACAATCCTCGCCGCCGTCATCTGCGTGCCTTTGGGCGGGCTGATCGAGCTTCACAGCTTTCGCAGCAAGAAGATTCTGGTAAATCTTATTCAAACCCTCTACAGCCTTCCCACGGTAACGGTGGGCCTGATAGTCTTCCTGCTCATCTCCCGTTCCGGGCCGCTCGGCAGTCTCGGCCTCCTTTTCTCGCCGTGGGGAATGATCTTCGGCCAGGCAATCCTGGTCAGCCCCATCATGATCGGCCTTACAGTTACCGCTCTTGCGGCGGTAAGCCCGCAAATCAAGGACACGGCAAAGTCGCTTGGCGCAACCGAGACGCAGATCATCGCAACCGTGATAAATGAAGCCCGTCCGGCTGTGGCGGCTGCGGTACTGCTCGGATTTGGCCGGGCGCTCTCCGAGGTGGGCGTGGCCATGATGATCGGAGGGAATATCCGGGGCTACACCCGTGTCCTCACCACGTCCATCGCTCTTGAGACTTCGATGGGAAACCTGGAGCTTTCAATGGCTCTCGGAATAATCCTGATATCTATTTCGCTGGTGGTCAATCTGCTTTTAAACCGAGTTCAGGGGAGATGAGAGTGGCCTTCCTGGAGACGATCGACCTTGGAAGGACGGCTCGCCAGGGCCGGGATTGGGTGGAGATATTAAAAGGGATCAACCTGGAGGTGTTGCGCGGCGAGGTCCTGGCTCTCATCGGCCCCACCGGATCCGGTAAGACCACTCTTCTGCGCCAGATCGGCCTGCTGGATGAACCGACACGGGGCCGAATTGTCTTCGACGGCGTCTGCCTGACGGGAGCAAGCGGGAGAGAGTTGCTGCAAGCACGTCGCAGGATGGCTATGGTATTTCAAAAGCCGGTCATGTTTCGGGGAAGCGTGCAGGCCAATGTCTCCTTTGGATTGAAGATGCGGGGACGAAACGACGGCGAAAGGGTGAGATCGGCTCTGCAGGCGGTGGGCCTTTCCGGTTATGAGGAACGGGATGCAGGAACGCTCTCCGGCGGAGAGATGCAGAGGATCGCCCTGGCCAGGGCGCTTGTTTTGCAGCCTGAGCTTCTCCTGCTCGACGAGCCCACCGCCAACCTTGACCCGAAGAGCGCCAGGTCCATCGACGAAATTATTCAGAGCCTGGCAGGCGAGAAGATCACTGTGATCATGGCCACTCACAACATGCAGCAGTGCAGGAAGCTGGCGGACCGGGTGGCCGTGCTGCTGGGCGGGAGGCTGGCAAAAGTGGGCCGACCGGATGAGGTCCTGGACGACAGGGAGGTTTGCGATCAGATACTTTGCAGTTCCGGCGGCGCATGAGTTTGCTATTTTCAACGCATATGGGCTTGCAGTCCCAACGCATATGAGTTTACAGTTCCGACGGTTTGTGAATAGAAGCATCTTTCAGGCGCATTCCGGGGCGGCTGCTGCCAAAAGATGCATTTATCTCCTCATAGTTCGTTAATAGAATCGTAACATGACTGCCGACGAATTCGATGACGTTCCGGAGCCAAATGATGAATGCAAGGATTCCCTTTTAACGGAGAGGCAGCTAAAGGTTCTGAAGCTGCGGCTACAGGGTCTCTCTCAGGCGGATGTGGCCGAGATCATGGGCACGACCCGCTCCAACATCAGCATTCTGGAGAAGAGGGCTCATCAGAACATCGCCAGGGCCGAGCGCACGCTTCAGCAGTGGATGATGATTCGCGCTCCCATCTCGCTGCAGGCGTTTGCCGGTCTCGATGTCTTCGATCTGCCCAAGATGATCTTTGAAGCAGCGGATCAAAGGTCGCTGCGGCTGCCGGTCACATCTATGGATATCATCGTTCAACTGCGGCGCAAAGCGCCCCGGCTCTTTAAAAAGAGATCATTGGAGCATGATGCCCAGATTTTTGTTACGGAAGAGGGAGAGGTGCTGGTGGAGAGCCTGGGATAATGGCAGAACCCCAGGGCTCCTAAGATTCCGCATCCGGGCATCAATGCCGGTCATATCTATCATTCTTATGGGATTTCTTGAGCGATTTCTTCATGAACTTTCTGCAATTTCTTCATGAACCCTTTGCAATTTCTTCATGCCAAGGAATTATTCTTTGCCGTTGAAATTAGTCAAAGATAGTATGTTATATTCCTTATATTCTTTTTAATTTTGCATTTTTTTTTTTGCTATTCATTTACTTGGCCAGCATCGCAATTCATCTCGATTTTCCTGGCAGTAATGGCAGAATGGCCCCGCGTCGGCCAATCTGCCGCAAGCGATGCATCTCTTGTGATCATTCGGATTATTTGCTGCATCGGCGTTTATATAGACCACTCCTTGTGATTGCTTATTTCCGCCAAAGTCCGAAATAGCTAAAGTGACCTGATGAAAAGCCCTCCCGCAGCGGGCGAGATGGCAACGCGATCTGATTGCAGCAGTGTGGAAAGACTTGGCGGCAAAAGGATCTTTCCAATTCCTCTATCGTTAATATCGTATCTGAGTGTGTATAATCCATTGCAGCTTTCTGCTTCAGTCTCATCCTGCATATCACCTTCTGGCGCAATTGCTCCAATGGATCGGTTCGTCTGCGTTTCATTCTTGATTGCAGGTGTTGGTTTTGCTCTTTCGCTCGGTGCATTCTGCTTGTTTTGGTCCGATCCACTCACGGAATCGCTCGCAACTTCCGCTGCAGCTGTTGCTTTGCTTGGCTTCTTCTTAGTATTTGATTTGGCATTTGATCTCATACTTGAATCACCATTCTTTCTAAACCCCACTACCCTACCCTAAAAATTAATCACAGCTGACATTTTGGACAAAATGCAAAGACCCGAGGCTGTCCATTTTTTTGCGGTCTATAATCCTTGGAGCAGAAAGACAGCCCTGCAAGATCTGTGATTGGATCTCTGCTTGCTTCTTTGATCAACTCCACGAACTGATCTCATCATCCCCCTGGCACACTTTTCTGAAAGCCGTTTTTTCGGCATCGATTTATCTTATTTCATGGAGGCCCTGGGGAAACGGTTGGAAAAGGAAGGAGGGACAACACCTTTTATCCGTTTCCCGCTAAATACTAATAGGACTGTTTTTATATATGGATTTTATGACACATATCACGAATTATAGCACAAAACGTGAACAGCATGCAGACAAACTACCCTGAAAAAACCGCCTAATGTTGTTCCTAATAATTTTTTGAAAATCCTGAAATTGTTTTTCTGACATTTTCTTGCATTATCCGCTTCTTCCAACTTATTAATAAAATCGCAATCAATGACCTCTGATAATCGTATCAAATTATTCTTTTAAAGATATTTAATCTTTTCCAAAATTTTACGAATCCTTTCCCCCTCATGGCTTGCCTGATAATTGGTCTACCATTAAGGTTTATATTGGATGCTTGATTTAGAAAAGGAAAATAGATAACCTTTGAGCGCATTAAGCCATAGCGACATGCAAGACGATGCAGCTTCCAAGAACCGGGAACAGATCTTCGGTTATATTTCGAGTCATCCCGGTTCTCATCTCAGGAAGATTGCAAGGGAGCTGGATGTGCGTCTTAGCACGTTGAGATATCATCTCGATCATTTAGAGAAAAGCGGATTGATCGTCAGCCAGAAGCAGAACAATTTGAAGATATATTTTGCCTCCGGCAAGCTCAAGCCCGAGGAAAAGGCATTGGCTCCGCTGCTTCAACAGAAGCGTTTCCGAGACATAATTTTAGTGCTGATAGAATCCCCCGGCTCCACATTTTCCCAGATTGCACAGCGTTTGTCCATGAGCCCTTCCACTGCATCCAAATACATCAATATTCTGGAAGATCGCGATGTGCTGTCTCATGAAAAAGTTGGAAGACAGAAGAGATATCGCATAAAAGATGAAAAGAGCGTTATCGAGATCTTAAAGACGTACAAGAAGATGATGGCCGATATGAGCTACGAGATTCGCATGCCCATGAATGCGATAGTCGGCATGACGAGCCTGCTTCTCAATGACAATATCACCCCGGAGCAGAAGGATTTCGTGGAGACCATCCGCATATCCGCCGATGCTCTGATGGCTGTTGTCAATGATATCCTCGACTTCTCGAAGATCGAGCGGGAAAATCCGGGCCTGGAGATTCAAACCTTCAACTTGCGCGGCTCAGTCGAGGATGCGTTGCAGTCGTTTGCCGCAAAAGCGGCGGCAAAGAGGCTTAATCTGGCATACGTCATGGATAAAATCTCGCCGAACGTGATCATCGGAGACCCGAAAAAGCTCAATTTGATCCTGGTCAGCCTGCTGGATCACGCCATAAACACCACTCGCAAAGGAGAGGTCGTGCTATTCGTTTCATCAGTTCGTTCCGATCCTCTGTTCGAGATACATTTCCTTGTCAAAGATACGGGACCCGGCATCCCTGCGGAAGAAATTGATCGCCTCTTCGATCCTGCCGCCAAGCCCAGGGCGGCAACCAAGAGCAAAGCGATGCACCAGGCTCTTGTTGAAAGCAAAGGACTGGTCGAGCTGATGAGCGGCAGAATTTGGGCGGAGAGCAGGATGGGCGAAGGTTCCTCCATCCATTTCACCATCAAGACGAAGCATGTGCCTAACATTTCACCACTGACCGGAGTGCAACTGCCTCTGGACGGAAAGCGAATTCTCATCGTGGAAGGCAGCGGAACCATTCGCGATTTCCTGACCGCCCAGGCGATAGAGTGGGGCATGATCCCGGTGGCCGTTGCCGGGAACGGCGATGCATCCGGATTGCTCAAAGATGTTGAGCCGTTCGATATTGCTCTCTTGGATACCGGCGTGTCTAAAAGTGCCGGCTTAACTATGGCCGGGGAGTTAAAAAAAGCCGACGAGAGACTGCCTATTGTTGCTATGACGTTTGCCGGACAGCGGATTGGTTCGGATCTATTTGCCGCAACTTTAACCAAGCCCATTCGTCAGGCTGATCTGTTCAATTCCATCTCCTCCATATTTTCCGGGCCGCCCCATTCCAGTTACGGCTCCGCGGGCGCGCAGGAGAGCGCAAAGCCGGGCAGCATGCGCGTACTCCTGGCAGAAGACAATCTGTCTAACCAAAAGGTGATTCTCATGATGCTCAAGCGCCTTGGATATCCGGCAAAGGCCGTCTCCAACGGAAAAGAGGCTTTGCAGGCACTGGAAAACGAGCATTTTGACGTGGTGCTCATGGATGTTCGGATGCCTGAGATGGACGGCCTGGAAGCCACTCGAATAATCCGGCAGCGCTGGGATGGCAAATTGAAGGTCATCGCCGTAACGGCATATGCTCTCAAGGGCGATCGGGAGCAATGCCTTGCGGCGGGCATGGACGACTATATCAGCAAACCCGTCAAGATGGAGGAATTGGCGGAAATGCTCGACAGATACCAAAATTCATAGATATTGCATCGGTTCATCTGAGCAATTTTCACTGCGCCGTTTTTTCTCCTGAAATCAGATTTGAATCTTATGGGAGCAAATTATTGCTGCAATTTGTCTCCATAGATATTGTATCCATTTTATCGCTATTGAGCTATGCAGAGCCGAGTAGGAAGGCCGCCGGAGAGCGGAGGCGTTAACCGGTTTGCACGCCCGTATCTCTTCTCTTCATCGGCTTCAATGCCGTGGCCAGGGAAATAATCGTCGCGTGGATTATTTTCGAATAGTTCACACTTTGAGCTATAATTCCTAAAATGTGCCATAAATAACTTATGCAAATGCATCAATCACTGAAATGCAAACATGAGTGAGCATCCGGAAATGCGAAGAATCAAGTCGAAAGACGTCGGTTGCTTCCGGCCAAGATCTTCCGGTCAAGAACTTTGGGCCAGGATCCCGAAGATGAACAACGACGTCGACAAAATGATTCAACCTTGGATTTCCGTGCAGGGATCGGCTGTATTTGAGCAATTTGATCGGACCGCGTATAGGACAGTTGAGCGGTTTGTTTAGGGGGTTTCACAAAATGCGTTCGTTGTCTCTTAATGAGATCGTGATTCTTGCATCGCGAAATGGTGTGAACAGGAGAGATGTTGAAGATTTCTTGGATACTGTCGGGCAAGCCGGTACTGAAGAAGGTGCTTTATTGAATCTGTACTACGATGCCCGTCTTTATGATTGGGATATTTCAACTGTGCAGGCCATAGAAGCAGGCATAAGGTCGGCTTATACGGAGGAGGCGGTGAATGCGGACATAAATGAAAAGAGAATAGGAACGCCGCTTCCCGGTGCGCATTACTCGTTATGGCCCCAACGCAATTTTTTAAGTCGGGGTGGGATGCATCAACTCTGAGCGCCGGATGATAAGGATAGTGCCTGAATGATGGTGCCCGAATAATGGTTCATAGTCTATTGGAGTGGACCGAAGACCACCATTCTTAGATTATATTCGTATTGCAGGAAAAAGCCATTTGCCGGATGAACCAACAATGCGAATCTTTATTAGCCGCTGCATCGGCTCATGCCCGAAGGACCAAATCAATCTGCTTGAGAGACTGCTTGGGAATACGGATGCAATAAATGGCGAACCATCATCGTATTTTCCATTTCATTTGCTATAGATCTCATTTTTTCATGAGAATCGATCTTTGCACCTGAGTTCAAATTCGTAATTAATACATAGCAAAAGCTGGTTAAGATACCGATATGGAATTCGCGCATTTGTGCAAGCCTGCAAAATCCGTTCGCCGTGTTCTCGGTATCAGGTGTGTTCATGAGAATAGAACATCTCCCTGCCTTCTCTTCACAAGAGTTGATAATCTCGGATCGAATCATTCCGCCGACATCGAAGACGGACTCCTGCTTTCGCGAAGCGAGGACGAAATATGAAATCAAGTGCTGAATATTTAAAAATCAGTAACGTCCTCAAAAAAAAACCTGATTCTCCGCATAAGGACGATATGCCCGTCAAAAGCAATCGAAAGAAACCTAGATACGTTGTAGGAATGGGCGGATCAGCCGGCTCTCTGGAAGCTTTTGAGCAGTTTTTCCGAAACATGCCGGCTGACACGGGAATGGCCTTTGTACTTGTTACCCATCTCGATCCTACTCACAAGGGCCTCATGCCCGAACTGCTCGGACGCATCACCAGCATGAAAGTGGTTCAAGCCAAAGATGGAACGAGAGTTCAACCGAACTGTGTCTATGTGATTCCTCCGAACAAGGACATGTCCATCATGCATGGAGTCCTTCAGTTGCTGGAGCCGTCCATGCCCCGGGGATTTCGGACACCCATCGATTTTTTCTTCAGGCATCTGGCCGATGATCAGAAAGAAAAGAGCATCGCGATCATCCTATCCGGAATGGGATCGGACGGCTCTCTGGGTCTGAGAGCCGTTAAAGAGCAGATGGGCATGGTGATGGTGCAAGAGCCAAGCTCGGCGAAATACAACGGAATGCCCTACAGCGCCATCAATACCGAGCTTGCCGATTTTATTGCTCCTGTGCAGGATCTGCCGGAAAAGCTGCTTGGCTATGTGAATCACTTTTTCAATATAACCAGTGGACAGCCGGCGGAAAAGAAGGCTAACGGCGCATTGAACAAGATATTCGCCCTTCTCCGGGCTCAAACCGGAAATGATTTCAGCCTCTACAAGAAGAACACCGTCAACCGCCGTATCGAAAGGCGAATGAGCGTTCATCAAATCAGCAATATAAATCAGTATCTCCGGTACCTTCAGGAAAATTCAAATGAGATCAATTTGCTCTTCAAAGAGTTCCTGATCGGAGTGACCAGCTTTTTCCGGGAACAGGATTCATTTATCGCCCTGAAGGATAAAGCCATCTCAAAGCTGCTCGAGAGCAAGAACGCCGGAGACACTTTGCGCATCTGGGTGGTCGGCTGCTCCACCGGCGAGGAGGCATACTCAATTGCCATCCTTCTCAGAGAATACCTGGATGATCATGGGCTGGTGGGCAAATTTAAGATCCAAATCTACGCCACGGACATTGATAAAGAGGCCATCGACTTCGCCCGCCAGGGAAATTACCCTACCAGCATTGCCCAGGATGTGTCGCCTGAGCGTTTGCAGCGGTTTTTTATAAAAGAAGATGACAGCTACCGCATCAGAAGCGAGATCCGGGAGATGATAGTCTTTGCCCAGCAGAATGTTCTCACAGATCCGCCATTCACCAGACTGGATATGTTAAGTTGCCGCAACCTTCTCATTTACTTGAACTCCGAGACGCAAAAAGTGCTGATGCCCATCTTCCATTATTCTCTTGATCCGGGGGGCATTCTCTTCCTCGGCTCTTCCGAGTCCATCGGAGGCTTCAACGACCTTTTCCTTCCACTGGACAACAAGCGGAAGATCTTCGAGCGCAGGGAGGCTCCCATCGCCCGCAAAACATTTGTTGAATTTCCCACGTCGCCTCTGCCTTACGGAGCCCGCCTCCAGGACTATGTCGGGGCGCAAAAATTCTCGGGTGCCGGCGTCACTGAGATCGCCCAGACGCTCATTTTGCAGACCATCGCCCCTCCGGTCGTGCTCATCAATGAAAAGGGGGACATCCTTTACCTCACCCGGCGCACTGGAACATACCTGGAGCCGCCTGTCGGAAAAGCTAACATGAATATCTACGCCATGGCCCGCGAGGGCTTGAAAGCTGAGATGGGAATCGCCATTCGTAAAGCGATTACCGAGAAGACGAAGATAACTTTGCAGGGCTTGAAGGTCAAATCCAACGGATCGGAACAGGTCGTCAACCTCATCGTCAGTCCCTTCAACGAACCGGAGGCCATGCGAGGGCTGTTGATGGTTCAGTTTGAGGATGTTGCAGCTCAAAGCGAAGACGTCATGCCCGCTAAGGGAAAATCGGCGTCCTCTTCTCGCATGAAGGCTTTGAACGATGAGCTGGGGAAGGAACTGCAGTACACGAAGGAACACCTGCAGACGGTCCTCGAAGAGATGGAGACCTCTCAGGAGGAACTTAAATCCGCTAATGAGGAGCTGCAATCGACCAATGAGGAGCTGCAGAGCACCAATGAGGAGATGATCACTTCCAAAGAGGAGATGCAATCCTTAAACGAGGAACTGACAACTCTCAATGCCGAACTTCAGTCCAAGAACGAGCAGCTCTCGGAAGTCAACAATGACATGAAAAACCTGCTCAACAGCATGCAAGTTCCCACCATATTTCTGGACAACGACTTGAAGATCAGGCGTTTTACTTCGCAGGCAACCAAGATCGTCAGCCTGATTCAGGGCGATATTGGACGTCCTCTTACAGATATCGTCTCAAACCTCCGGCAGGAGGATCTTGCCAAAGATGTAAATGAGGTACTTCAGACACTCGTATTCAAGGAGTCTCAGCTTCAGACCAAAGATGGGGACTGGTATATGATGCGAATCATTCCCTATCGAACGGTCGATAATGTCATCGATGGCGTTGTGATGACCTTTTCAAATATCACCGATTTCAGAAGGATGGCGGAGAGCATGGCAGAGCGCACCGAATACGCAGAGGCCATCATTCGCACGGTTCGCGAACCTATGCTGGTGCTGAACGGCGATATGAAAATTGCATCGGCCAATCAATCATTCTATCGGACATTCCACTTGTCGTCCGAGGAGACGGAAGGAAAGATCCTTTATGATCTGGGGAGCGGACAGTGGAACGCTCCTGCCTTGAGGCAGCTTCTGGTAGACATCCTTCCTCAAAACACTCAGATCGAGAGCTTCCTGTTGGAGCATGAGTTTCCGGTCATAGGCAAGAGGAAGATGCTTCTCAATGCACGACGAATTGTGCAGGATTGTTCCCGCAAGCAACTGATCCTCCTTGCCATAGAAGACATAACGGATCGAAAAGAGCAAACCCAAAATGCTAACGGGGCAGGGCAATGAAGAAAGAACGAACTGAAACGAATCACGGAACCGATCTGCGCCGCGAGGCAGAGGTGCGCCTGAAGGACTGCAAAGATAATCCCGTCGGCTTTGCAGTTGAAGACAGTGGAGACGCTTTAGCTCTGGTTCATGAATTGCAGGTTCACCAGATTGAACTGGAGATGCAAAACGAGGAGCTGAAGCGCACCAAGCTGGAGGCGGACGATGCTCTGGCGAAGTACTCCGACCTCTACGATTTTGCGCCTATCGGCTTGTTCAATCTCAATGAGCAGGGGATTATTCTGGAGGTCAACCTGGCGGGAGCCATGCTCCTGGGTGTAGAGAGGCGCAATCTGACGAACAGGAGCTTTTCGAAGTTTGTTGCTCTCAAGGATCGTGCATCTTTTGACGATTTCCGCAAGAAGACATTTGAAACCTCCGTCAAACAAACGTGCGAATTAAGTCTCCTGCGGGATGGAGTGCCAACTATCTATGCCCGAATTGTCGGCACGGCCACAACGAATTCCCCTCCCGGCGAGAGAGAATGCCGAATCGCCATAGTCGATATAACGGAGAGCAAGAACGCTGAGTCGATATTAAGCCGCTATCAGCTTATATCTAAACACGCTCGGGACATAGTTTTGCACATGGGCAGGGATGGCAGCATAATCGAGGCCAATGAGGCTGCAATAAACGCCTACGGATACACTCGTGATGAGCTGCTTTCCAAGAGCATCTTTGATTTAAGGGCTCCCGAATCGTCTGATAGCACTTCCATGCAAATGCAACTTGCCGATGCCGGAGGTCTGCTTTTTGAAACCCATCACATGCGCAAAGATGGCAGCACTTTTCCGGTGGAGGTCAGCTCACGAGGAACTGAAATCGAAGGCAAGCGTGTCCTTCTGAGCATAATTCGCGACATATCGGAGCGCAAGAAAGCGGAACAGGTGCTGCAGCAGAGCGAGCGGCGCTTTCGGAATCTCTTCATGTCGATGGATGAGGGCTTTGCTCTCTGCGAGATGATCTATGATGATGAAGGCAAGCCGGCGGACTTTCGCTATCTGAATGTTAATCCTGCATTCGCCAGGCTGACCGGCTTGCCTGTGGCGCGGGTCGTAGGACGGACCGTATCGGAGGTTATCCCGAGCATCGAGCCGTTCTGGATCGAAGCTTGCGGTCGGGTTGTGCAAAGTGGCCACAGCAAGCGTATTGACCATTGTTTAGCAGCGCTGGGGAGGCACTTTGAGGCGTATGTCTGGCGTTCGGACGCCGGGCAATTTGCAGTCGTCTTCAACGAAATATCTGAGCGATTGCAGATGGAGAAGGAGCTATGCGAGGCGCGGAATTATTTAGAGAAACTGATCAATTATGCCAATGCGCCAATTATCGTCTGGGATACATCATTTGAGATCACCAGATTCAACCGCGCCTTTGAGAGGTTGACCGGGTACGAGGCTGCAAATGTTCTCGGCAAGCCATTGGAAATCTTGTTCCCGGAATGCAGCAGAGAGGAGTCACTAGGCTATATCAGACATACTTTATCCGGGGAGCACTGGGAAGGTGTGGAGATACCAATTCGATTGATGGACGGATCAGTTAGAACAGTTCTCTGGAACTCCGCAAACATTCTTGATTTGGATGAAAACACGGTCGTTGCAACAATTGCTCAGGGCCAGGACATAACCGGGCGCAAGCGAGCCGAAGAGGAGCTAAGACAGGCGAAGGACGATTTGGAGTTGAAGGTTCGGGAGAGGACTGCCGATCTTGAAATGATCAACAAAGCTCTGCAGAAGAGCGAAGCGCAGTACAGGCATCTTGCGGAGCTGTCTCCTGATGCCGTTTATGTCTTAAGGAACGATAAGATCCTTTTCGCTAATGATGCACTGGTAGAACTTCTTGGGGGATCAAATCGAGATGAATTCGTGGGCCAGTCAATCCTGCATTTTATCCATGAAGATCACCGGGAATTGGCTCGAGATCGGATAAATCGGATTTTGAAGACGAAAGGGACAAACGCTACGGTAGAGTACAAATTGATCCGGATGGACGGCAGAATCGTCGAAACAGAGGTAGTATCGACTCCTATTTTATACGAAAGTTGTCCGGCCATCCTGTCTTTGGGCAGGGATGTGACTGCCCGCAAACAGGCTGAGGCGGAGTTAAGGGCGGCCAAAGAGGCCGCAGAGGCTGCTGATTTGGCCAAATCCAATTTCATGGCCAACATGAGCCATGAGATCAGAACGCCCATGAATGCGGTCATAGGCATGACCTCTCTACTTTTGGATGATAATAACCTGACACTTGAGCATAGAGACTTCATCGAGATAATCAGAACGAGCGGCGATGCGTTGATGGTCATAATAAACGACATCCTCGACTTCACGAAGATGGATAGGGAAAGGACTGTGCTGGAGGAGCAACCTTTCGATCTTCGAACCTGCATTGAGGAGGCCGTGGGAATGATGGCCGTTCAGGCCAATGAGAAACGGCTAAATCTTGCTTATGTGATTGACGAAAACGTGCCGGAGACTATATTGGGAGATCCGGCGAGGCTGCGTCAGGTCCTTGTCAACCTGTTGAATAACGCATGCAAATTCACCATCGCAGGCGAAGTCAAACTCTGTGTCTCTGACACGGCTTTCTGCAAAATTCATGAGATTCATTTCGCAATTCAAGATACTGGGATTGGAATTTCTCCGGATGATATCGAAAAATTGTTCAAGCCATTCAGCCAAGTCGAAGCTTCTGCAACACGCAATTATGGAGGAATGGGCCTCGGCCTGGCCATAAGCAAGAAGCTTGTGGAGCTGATGGGCGGCAGGATTTGGGTGAAAAGCGCTATTGGAAAGGGCTCGACATTCCATTTCACCATCAATGCGCCCGCATCTCCGAAGGATGCGAAGCCCTTCTTGAATATTATTCAGCCTAAGCTTGTAGGTAAGCATGTATTAATAGTCGATGATAATAAAATTAACCGGCACGCTCTTGGCCTTCAAATATATTCTTGGGGAATGGTGCCCCTGATCGCATCCTCTGGTAGAGATGCTCTGAGCTGGATTCAAAGGGGTGACGACTTCGATTTGGTAATCCTTGATGGAAGCATAGCGAATGACGATGTATTGCTGTTGGCCAAGGAGATGCAAAAAATTAAAAGGGATTTGCCGTTGGTGCTTCTTACCTCCCTGGGTCATCACGAGGCCTCGAATATATTCACTGCCGTCCTCACCAAACCCATCAAGCCTGCTCAATTGTATGCAGTCTTGCTTGAGCTATTTGCCAAGAAGTCCGGGGGTGAATCTTCACAGGAACATGATTCTGACGGAGGTGCATCGGTTCCTTTGCCAAGCATCCTGCTTGCCGAGGACAACTCATCGAATCAAAAGGTCATTATGGCCATGCTCAAGCGCCTGGGCTACAGGGCAGATCCCGTCGCCAATGGAATAGAAGCCCTGCAAGCCCTCGATCGTCAGCATTATGATATCGTTCTTATGGATGTCAGAATGCCCGAGATCGGCGGCCTGGAGGCTACTAAGATCATCCGTCAGCGCTGGCCCGAGAATGGTCCGAAGGTGATTGCCATAACTGCCCATGCCCTGGAAGGCGATATGAAGAAATGTTTGGATAGCGGCATGGACGACTATATCAGCAAGCCTGTAACGATGCGCGATCTGGGGGAGGTATTGAACAAATATTGGCCGGCATCTAAAGATCAGCATATTTAAGATGGATGAATTGGCGGAAAAGCTCGACAATATTAAAATAGTTATATGTTTTTTTCATTTTATTTGAGCCAAATTCCATTTCATAAAATCTGTCTGGAGCTTTTTTGCCCAAAAACAGCAGATTCAAGCCTGTCTCTGATTCATTTGTAAATAAAATGCTGCATAATTCTGCAATACTATTGAGACATAACAAATGTCAGGACTACATAATCGTAAAGATTAAGTCTCTTCCAACCAACTAATTCATAGCGCAGTGATTGAATTTGGCTCGTTTGTCGGCCATGTCAATGCGCTGAAAACCGCAATTATCCGCATCTGAATCTACAGTCGAGTTCGCACCACGTAGCCCTCAATTGGATCACACAAGTCCGCGAGTCAGACAAGAGCAATGGGTCAGGACCAGGAGCGATAAATAGATGGATGCAGCCATGAGGCAATCTGGAATCGATATTATTGGTGTTGTTCCCTGGGGGACGCATCTTTGCCAATTCTATGATACCTGTCAGGATTTGACCGAGATTCTTGTCCCCTATTTTCGGGAAGGCTTGAAAGCCGGCGAATTTTGTATGTGGATTACCTCTGCTCCTTTGCAGGTTGATTCCGCCGTCAATGCCTTGCGCTCGGAAGTTCCGGACCTGGACGATTACATTGAAAAAGGCCAGATCGAGATCCTTGATTACAGCCAATGGTATACGATATCCGGCAAATTCTCTGCAAACGAAGCTCTCAATGGCTGGGTGAACAAGCTCAAGGCGGCATTGGAGCGGGGATACGCCGGTTTGCGGCTCTCCGGGAACACGTTTTGGCTGGAGAAAGATGACTGGGAGAACTTCACCAAATACGAGGAGGCTATTAACGACACCATCGGGCGCTACCCCATGCTGGCGATCTGCACCTATTCTCTCCAGAAATGCAGGGCACTGGAGATACTGGACGTCGTCGCCAATCATCAGTTTGCCCTGGTCAAACGCTCCGGTATTTGGCAGATCATCGAGAGCCCTACTCAAAAAAAGATGGCTCAAACGCTGCAAAAGCGGGAGGAAGAGCTTCGCGAGCTTGCCCTGAAGACCAATGCCACGCTGCAAGAGAGCGAGCTGCGCTATCGTACTCTCTTCAACGCCATGACGGAGGGCTTCGCCCTTCATGAGATCATATGCGATGAAGCGGGCGAGCCGGTCGACTTCAGGTTCCTCGATGTAAACCCTGCGTTTGAGCAACTCACCGGACTGAAGCGCGAGGACTTGATCGGCAGGACGCACAATGAGGTGCTGCCGGGAGACAGCCCGCTCTGGGTGAAGGCTTACGGAGCCGTGGCATTGACCGGCGAGCCTGCCCAGTTTGAGCATTATTCTCCGGCGCTGGCCAGGCACTACCAGGTGTTTGCCTACCGTCCTGCACCTCGCCGGTTCGCAGTCATCTTCATGGATACCACCGAGCGCAAGCGAAAGGATGAGGAACTGCGGGTCAATCTGTTGAAATATTCGGTGCTTTTTGATTCGTTTCCTCTCGGGATCACCGTCTCAGACCGGAATGGACGAATCCTGGAGACCAATAACGAAGCGGTGATGATTCTTGGCGTTCCTTTGCATGAGCATACGGGCCGAGAGATCAACGGCGCTGAGTGGAAGGTCATTCGCCCGGACGGCTCGCCCATGCCGCCTGAAGAGTACGCCAGCGTGCGTGCCCTCAAAGAAAAAAAGCGTATCGAGAACATGGAGCTGGGGATCGTCAAGAGCGATGATGTTGTTACCTGGATCAATGTAACTGCAGAACCGATTCCTCTGGATGGGTATGGTGTGGTCGTTACCTATAGCGACATAACCGAATCCAAGAGGATGAAAGACGCACTGCGTCAGGCAAATGAGCGCTTGGAGACGGCTTTGCAGGGAGCCGGGGCCGGGACCTGGGACTGGAATGTAAAAACCGGCCATATCGAGTGGTCTTTAGAGCTGTTTGGGATATTCGGCATTGATCCAAAGAGCAATGCCGCATCTTTCCGGGCGTGGAGCAGCATTTTGCATCCTCAAGATAAAGATGCTGCCGGTTCGAGAATTGAGAGAGCACTGAAGGAGCGAACCGGGCTCAACAGCGAATATCGCATCATCAGGCCGGACGGCAGCGTGCGCTGGATTAACGCTCTTGGAAAGGGCATTTATGACCAGGGCCGGCCCGTCCGGATGATCGGAATATGCATAGACATCACAGAGCGAAAGCGGCAGGAGGAACGGCTTTCCAAACTCACTCGCCTCTACGCGGTGCTCAGCCGGGTGAATGAGGTCATAGTGCGAAAACAGGATGCCGGATCGATGTTTTCCGATGTCTGTAAGATTGTGGCGGAAGTTGGCTCTTTTCCGCTGGTTTGGATCGGGCGAGTGGAAGGCGGGCGAGTGGTTCCTGCGGCCTGTGCGGGCCCGGCGGTCGGCTATCTCAAAGACATTCGAGTTGAGGTTGAAGGAAAGCTTGGCAGCGGCCCGACAGGAACCTGCATTCGAGAGGGAAGGGCTGCAAAAAATGACGACTTTGACTCCAACTCGGCCACGCTCCCCTGGCGCAAAGCGGCCTTGCGTTACGGATTTCGCGCTTCGGCCTCGTTTCCATTGCGCTGTCGGGAAAATATCGTTGGTGCCCTCACCATCTATGCCCTGGAGCCCCAAGCCTTTGATGCCGAGCAGATCGAACTATTGGAATCCCTGAGCGCTGATATTTCCTACGCGCTAAATGCTCTCGACCAGGAGCGGATGCGTCTCCTGGCTGAAGAGGAATTGCGCAAGAGCGAGCAACGTTTTGCCACCACCCTGGCCAGCATTGGCGATGCGGTCATAGCAACCGATATTGACGGCAAGATCACCTTCATGAACAATGTGGCCGAGGCGCTGACGGGATGGAATCTCCAAGAAGCAAAGATGCAGACTGTCAAAATCATTTTCAAGATCATCAACGAGTACACAAAAGCCGAGGTTGACGATCCCATTGCCAAAGTGCTGGAAAAGGGAGCAGTAGTCGGTCTTGCCAACCACACGATCCTCATTAGGAAGGACGGAATAGAAATTCCCATCGATGACAGCAGCGCGCCGATAAGAGATCGAGACGGCAATATAACGGGTGTTGTACTGGTATTCCGCGACATCACCGAACGCAAGAGGGCGGAAGAGCAGCTCTGCCGAAACAACGAGCGGCTTGAGATCATATCTTATATTGCCAGCCGGCTGCTCGAGAGCAAGACGCCCCGCCGGATCGTGAGGGATCTGTGTCTCAAGGTAATGAAATTTCTGGACTGTCATGTCTTCTTCAATTATCTCATTGATGAACGGGAGAAGCGCCTCCACCTGAACGCGTGGGGAGGCATTGCGGAGGATAAGGCCCGGGAGATTGAATGGCTGGATTATGGCGAGGCTGTCTGCGGCCTTGTGGCCCAGCAGGGCTGCAGGATTGTGGCCGAGAATATTCAAGAGACCATCGACTCAAGAACGGAACTGGTTAGGTCCTTTGGCGTCCAATCTTATGTCTGCCACCCGCTGCTGGAGCAGGGCAAGGTTATCGGCACGCTGTCTTTCGGCTCTAAATCACGCGGCTCGTTTAGCGAAGAAGATCTGGAGATGATGAAGGCGGTGGTGGATCAGGTTGCAGTCGCCACCGCCCGCATCAGAGCTGAAGAGGCCTTGCGGGAGAGTGAGAGGCGCTTCAGGTTGTCTTTGCGCAACGCGCCTGTTTCGGTGGCGGCTCAGGACCGGGATCTCCGCTTCCTCTGGGCATACAACCAGAAGACCGTGAATCCTACAGAGGTTGTGGGAAAGACCGATCGGGACCTGTTCGAGCCGCAGGAAGCAGCGCATTTGATTGAGCTGAAGCGCCGGGTCCTTGAGACCGAGTCGGAGGTCCGCGAGCAGCTATGGCTTATGCGCGGCGGCAAGCCGATGTTCCTGGATGTATTCCTGGAGCCGATTCGTGATGAGGCCGGGAAAGTTGCGGGCATCGGGATCGCTACGGTCGATTTGACGCCGATGAAGCTGGCCGAGGAGGCTTTGCGCCAGAGCGAGGAGCGACTGCACCTGGCCGCAGAAAGCGGCGAGGTCGGCACCTACACCCACGACTTTATTTCCGGCCAGAGCTACTGGTCTCCTGAACTCAAGAGGCTCTTCGGCTTGATGCCTGACGAACCTTTCCTTCTGGATGCGGATGGAGTGCCGGTGGCCGTGCATCCCGCGGACCGCCCCGCATATCTGGCAGCCATGACCGCAGCCAATAATCCTTACGGCGATCGAAACGGAGTCCTGGAACTGGACTCGCGCATCGTTCATTCCGATGGCAACATTCGATGGCTGCGAATTCGTGGGACCACCAAATTCGCGGGAGACGCCAATTCCGAGAACCTGCGGCCCTGGCGTGCGGCAGGGGCTGTGGTAGACATCACGGAGCGCAAGAACTTCGAGGAGGCGCTCCGCAAGGCCAAGGATGAGCTGGAGCTGCGCGTCCTGGAGAGGACCGCTGAGCTGTCCGAGGCGAAGATGGAGCTGGAACGCTCAAATGCCGGGCTGAAGGCGGAGATTGTCGAGCACGAAAAGACGGAAGAAGCTCTGCGCAAGGCCAAGGAGCTGGCAGATGCGGCAACAAAGGCCAAATCAGAGTTCATGGCCAACATGAGCCATGAGATTCGAACTCCCATGAATGCAGTGATCGGCATGACCTCTCTTCTCCTGGATGATGATTCATTAAACGCAGAGCAAAGAGATTTCATCGAGACCATCAGGATGAGCGGCGATGCGCTCATGGTAATAATAAATGATATCCTGGATTTCTCGAAGATGGATCAGGAGAGAACGGTGCTGGAGGAGCAGCCGTTCAGTCTTCATAAATGCATTGAAGAGTCTATCGATCTGGTGGCCGTCCAGGCCGATGAGAAGAACCTGAATCTGACTTATGCGATTGATGAGAATGTTCCTGATGAGATAATGGGAGACCCGGCAAGGCTGCGCCAGGTACTTGTCAATTTATTGAGCAATGCCGGCAAGTTCACCCGCGAGGGAGAGATCAGACTTTCCGTCTCAGACAGAGTCTCTGCCGAAAATCATGAGATTCATTTCGCGATTCAAGACACGGGGATCGGCATCTGTGCAGAGAATATCGAAAAATTGTTCAAGCCCTTCAGCCAGGTCGAGACGTCTGCTGCGCGCAGCTATGGAGGAACGGGCCTCGGGCTGGCCATAAGCAAGAAGCTGGTGGAGCTGATGGGCGGCAGGATTTGGGTGGAAAGCGTTCTTGGGAAGGGCTCTATATTCCATTTCACCATCAACGCGCCCGCAGCTCCGAGCGTTGCGAAGCCTTTCTTGAATATCATTCAGCCCCAGCTTGTGGGCAAACATGTGCTGATAGTCGACGATAATAAAACCAACCGGCATATCCTGGGTCTGCAGGCGTATTCCTGGGGGATGGTGCCCCTGATCGCATCTTCGGGCCGGGACGCTCTAAGCTGGATTCAAAGAGGGGACGACTTCGATTTGGTTATCCTCGATGGGGATATCGCCGATATTGATGGATTGGTGTTGGCCAAGGAGATGCGAAAGGTCAACCGAGCTTTGCCGCTGGTGCTCCTCACTTCATTTGGTCGTGTTGATGCCTCGGATATATTTACCGTCATTCTCACAAAGCCGATTAAATTGGCTCAACTATTTGTCGTCCTGCTCGATCTTTTCGCCGGAAAGCCAACGGATGTATCATCTCGGGCCAGAGGGGATGATGATAATGCATCGGTTCATTCGCCACGCATCCTGCTTGCCGAGGACAACTCATCGAATCAAAAGGTCATCATGGCCATGCTCAAGCGCCTGGGTTACAGCGCGGACCCTGTTGCCAATGGAATTGAAGCCCTGCAAGCCCTCGGTCGCCAGCATTACGATATCGTGCTCATGGATGTCAGAATGCCCGAGATCGGCGGCCTGGATGCGACAAGGATCATTCGCAGGCGCTGGCCCGAAAATGGGCCTAAAGTGATAGCTATAACCGCCTATGCCCTGGAAGGCGATATGAAGAAGTGTCTGGACAGCGGCATGGATGACTATATCAGCAAACCTGTGAAGATGAGCGATCTGGAGGAGGTATTGAATAAGTATCTGCCCGAATCCAATTAAAATTGATATTTTTTTTATAGTATGGATATTTCTATTTTTCATGCAATTTTTGCATTTCCATTACTATTTTTTATATTTTTGCCACCATATTTAAATTTTCAATCTTTTTATATTCTAATATTCTTTTATAAGTCTGATAATAATTATATCGAGCTAAATCTAGCTGCTCTCAAGATTTGTCATGCTTTTGTTATTTATAGACTTTTTCTTAATGATAAGTCCTAATTGCTCATTGAATCTTATATAAAATACTTTGTGATCAAATTTTGTAAATAGGCTTAAATACAATTCAGTACTATTGATTGTATAATTTAATGAGCAGAAATTTTGGCGTTAGTGGTCTGCATATTTTGCTGGCGGAAGATAATGCATTAAATCTGAAAGTCTCCCAGCTCATGCTCAGGCGTTTGGGATGCTTTGTGGACACGGCTCTAAACGGCCTCGAAGTCTTATTGGCGCTTGAGCGGAAACCATACGACGTGATCCTTATGAATATCTGCATGCCCAAAATGGACGGCCTGACAACTACCAGGATAATCCGACGGCGACTGCCGGATGGTGGGCCGAAGATAATAGCAATAACCGCCAGCGGTCTTCATGGTATCCGGGAGAAATGTCTCGAAGAAGGCATGGATGACTTTCTCGGCAAGCCGGTGAAGATTGGCGAACTTGCCGATATGCTGAGGAAATATCGGCCAAAGAATTTCGATTGCGATTGGAATGGCTGCAAAGATGCGATAAGCATGTGTGATTCCCCAAAGAAAAACCATTAATTCGATGGCAGGTGTGCTTGGAAACTTGCATCAAGAGGGATCGATGGATAGATGATAGATAGACGGCGGAATAAATCACCGCGAGAGAACTTGGCGAGGTGATTTCTGCCTATTAAATCCTGCGGATTGAGCCAGTCTATTAGCCCCAGGAAGTCATCCGTTTGCGATGTAAGATTGGACTTTTTCAGGCTTGGATTTAGCTAGAGCAAGATTTTATGCCGCTAAGAGCAAGTGCAAATCAAACATCCCTGAAATCGTGACCTGAAAAATTTTTGGAGCGAAGGCTTACCACATCATATGGTATGCTGTGCTTCTCCTGTATCAAGTGCCGGCGAAGGCACTCGGCTTCCCTGGAATATGAGGAAGCGGTAGCTTTTGCATAGGCCATTCCCTCGGCTGTGAGCATATATTCATATCTTTGCAGCCATCGCCCTTCTCGCTCGTAGTGCCTCTGATCCTGATAGATCATTCCCGTCGCCACGAGGATCTGAATGTCCTCAAAGAGCCTCTCGCTGTAGGGAAAGCCGTAATCGGTGTGAAAGGAATAGTCGAAGAGCCCGGATAAATTTGCATCCATTTCTTTGAGCCGGGACACGATCCGGTAGAGCCAGGTTATATTTCTGATCCTCGGAACCAGGATCTTCGGGCCGAAGGTCTCGGAAAGCTGCTGGTGCAAAGTGTAGAAAAGCAAGAGCAGTCCGTCGATGGGAAGATAGCTCTCCGAGCGGATGAAGCTGAGGAGCTTGAATGCTTGCGCCCTTATTTCTTCCTGCGAGATCGCAATTTCCGCATCGGAGAAAAATGAGAGCGCGATCTGGCGCGTCAAGGTCTTGACGAGGCCCGCAGCAAGAGCCGATTCATCATAAAAAAAGCCTCCCGACTCGGTTCTCATGGACTTCGGAACGCCGCTCCCCACGGTGACATCCACCAGAGATTTGTATTTTTTGCCAAGTCCGTCCTCGAAGAGCTTCTTCATGCGACCGTTTCGACAGATAGTGGCCAGAGCCATGCGAATGTCTGGTGAAAGCGTGCTGTGGTCAAATCTTGATGCCAGAGGATAGCTTTCTGCAAATTTTATGCGCTGCAGCAATTCTCGCGAAACGTCATCGCCCTTATCCCAGATGAACCTGAGAAGATCGGCATCCGTGTATTCCCGGAAAAAGAGAAGAATTCGAGAGACAGCTTCATCCTTATCCATACCGGACAGAGCACTCTCCAAAGCCGCCAGCAGCATGGAACGGATGGACTGGACAGTGGGATGATAAACAAGCGCGTTGTAGTGATGTGCCCTGGCGATGAGCATCGATTCCGCTGCGGTATGCGACATCTCGGCCCGATAGTCGCCGTCTCCCGCCAGCACTATCTTGCCATTTTGAATGGTCAGCGCTTGCAGGATCTGATCTGCGTCCACCAGGCCAAGACTCACGCCCGAGTGGTGAGAGTCGCGCAGGAGGAAGTCGATCCGATCCGCATCAAGGTCTCCGGCGATGATCTGGCCCAGGGGCGAATTTCCGCCCAGAGCAATTTCGGCCACGTCTAAAAAAAGTGAATCAATATCGGAAAAAGACTCCTCACAGGCCCGCAGGGCTTGCATGCCGAAGGGATGGCGGATGATAATCTCGCGGGTAAAATCCTCGTGCCGGGAAATCGGGCGGGCTGCAAGCCTCGGCTGCAACTCAGGATTGCGGCCAAGGACGCCTTCCACGGCATGAGAGAGCGCCGAGTGGCCCACATCATGCAGCAGCCCTGCCAGACGGACCTTCTGCACATCTTTTGCGGGCAGTTGCAGATGACCGGCAATCAGCCCGGCCACATGCATGGTTCCGACGGAGTGCTCGAACCGGGAGTGGTTCGCACCGGGATAGACGGCATCCACCAGCCCTAGCTGCTTAATCCCTTTCAACCGCTGCAGCGGTCGGGACTGAATGAGACGCCATTCCATCTCGTTTGTCTGGATGACCCCGTGAACGGGATCGCGAATGAACCACTGCTCGCTCATACCGAAACTCCGGACGGGCTGCCTGAGCCGCCCTATCCCAAATATCTTTCCAGGATTTTTGAGACTATTTTAGATATTCTACTTATGTTCCATGTTTTCAGTTCATGCCGTAATAATTTTTGCATTCATTTCTCATGATCTGGACGTTCTGAGAGCTGTCTGTGACAGGATTGCCTGTATCGAGAACGGTTCCATAACATCCATAGAGGAGAATGAGGAAAAGCGATCCTGGCCGGTGCATG
>Ga0074198_1000757_pt1 | contig 28391 bp, 22 predicted proteins | sample EPASupsiteSAE323_FD_64527 | JGI IMG/M metagenome (GOLD analysis project Ga0074198, IMG submission 64527) | Bioremediated contaminated groundwater from EPA Superfund site, New Mexico - Sample SAE3-23 | ecosystem: Environmental > Aquatic > Deep subsurface > Groundwater > Contaminated ...
AATCTCTGAAAACTCTTGTGGAGGACATTTACAGTTCAGAAGAACCTACAATGGTTGTTTTCTTTGGCGACCATTTGCCGTTTTTAGGTTATGATTATTCAGCTTATACAGAAACAGGATATATTTCGTCAGGGAAACAGAAGGACTGGGGTCTTGAGGATTATAGAAAAATGAGGAGAGTGCCAGTAGTTATCTGGTCAAATTACGAGCAGAAAAAGCAGGAAATTAAAGATATGAGCGATTCGTTTTTAGGGTTATACGTGCTCAAAATGGCTGGAAAAGAATTGCCCACATATTTCAAGTTCATTGATAAGGTATACAAAAGTTTGCCTGGATTCTTAAAAGAATTAAAAATAGACTCTGCGGGGAATCTACATCACGGAGATGACAATAACTACAAAAAAATCATGGATGAATACTGGATGCTGGAATATGACCGATTATTCGGAAGCAAAATACAAGAGAAGTAGAGATTAAAACCCGGTTAAGCCGGGTTTTTTTGATACTATTGATAAGCTCCCTATATTATAAAAAATCAGAATTTGGACAATAATATTACAAAGAACCCAGTTGGAGGTAGCAAAATAATGAAAGTAATCATACTTGCTGGCGGTGGAGGAACAAGGCTTTTTCCTTTATCTCGTACAAGTTTTCCAAAGCAGTTTTTAAAAATTGGTTCTGACAAGACCCTCTTGGGGCAAACATTTGACAGATATCTGGACCTTGTTGAGCCCAAGGACATTATTGTTGTCACTAATAAAGAATACTATTATCACGTAAAGGCAGAAATCAAGGAATGTGGAGTTGAGGAAGCTCATATACTTCTTGAACCTTCTTCAAAAAATACTGCTCCTGCAATAGTTCTAGCATCCAGATATATTTTAGATAAGCTGGGTGGAGATGCTAGCGAAATAGTTTTCATCTCTCCATCTGATCACGTTATTCTACCAAAAGATTTGTTTGTAAATGATGTTAAAACAGTAATCAAAGCAGCTGAAAGAAATATGATTGTGACAATAGGTGTCACACCTAACAAGCCGGAAATAGGTTATGGGTACATTAAGATTGGTTTGCCATGGGAATTTGGCCATAATGCTGAAAAATTTGTTGAAAAACCTGATTTAGCACGAGCTGAATTATATGTGAACAGTGGTAATTATTACTGGAATTCAGGTATGTACGCATTCTCAATAAATACGTTTATGGAAGAGCTGGCTTTATATCAAACAGAAATGTATAACCTTTTTGTAGGGAACTCATATGAAGAGATTATTCAGAAATTTGAGGAAATGTCTTCAATATCAATTGATTATGCGATTGCAGAGAAGTCCAGGAGAGTAGTAACAATACCAATCAGTTCATACTGGAATGATATAGGTTCGTGGGATGCGATTTATGATGTTATGCAGAAAGATGAAAATAAGAATGTGAAAAATGGAGACTGCATGTCAATTGATTGCTCCAATTCATTAATAATCGGAGCTGACAGGCTGGTTGCAGGGATAGGCCTCGAGGATATGATTATTGTGGAAACTGATGATGTGATTCTCGTATCAAAAAAAGGTGAATCACAGAAAGTAAAAGAGGTTGTAGAGAAGCTTAAAAAGACTCAAAGGAAAGAGGCCGCTGAACATACGACTTCCTACATGCAATGGGGGAACTACAGACTTATTGCTGGAGGCTCAGGATACAAAGTAAAAAAAATAACACTTTTTCCGGGACATAAAATTCTTATGCAAATGCATTATCACAGAAGTGAACACTGGATAGTTACAAAAGGAACTGCAAAGATAACCATGGAAGAAGAAGAAAAATATGTAAGCGAGAATGAAAGTATATTTATACCAAAAGCGGTAAGACATTTGCTGGAAAATCCAGGCAAGGTTGATCTGGAGATAATTGAGGTTCAAAATGGAGTATACCTTGAAGAAGATGATGTTGTAAGGCTTGAAACAAGTCAGCTAGAAAATGAAGGACAGGTTGTTTAATCAACCTATCCTTCATTTTCTAACTTTATTAGGTCGTTACAGTTATTTTAACTGTTGCATTCTTACCGCCCCAAGTAGCTGTTATTTTTGATTTGCCTTTCGCAATTGCATCCAGAATGTCAGAATCAATAGTAACTGCATCGGTATTACTTGACGTTATAACAGCTTCATCGGTGACATCTTCGTCATCTCCGGCTTTGAAGTCAGCCACTACTGTTATTGATTGTGACTGCCCTGCCGACATGGTTTTACTATTTACTTGTATAATAAGCTTGCTTAATTCTCTTTGTACATGAATTGTTATGGATGCCTCTTCCCCAAGGTATTGGGCTGTTATTTCGGTATCACCAACCGCAAGACCAGAAACTGCTCCACTTGAAACGGTTGCAATTGACCCATTGCTTGATTCCCAAGAGGAAACGCTCTTGGTAACATCATATTTTTTATTATCACCGACATATTTAGCATATGCCTTAGCCTTAATAGTTTTGCCAATATAAACAGTCGCTTCATCTTCATCAAAACAGATTGATTCTAGAACTGGTGTTACAGTTACAGAAATACTTAATTTTTTTGTTCCGTATTTAACGGTTATTTTGGATGTTCCCTTTGAACCTGCGGTTATAGTTCCTGAAGAAGAAACTGTTGCTACTTGCGTTTTGCTTGATGACCAGGTACATTCGCTGGTTACATTACTTGGTTCGCCACCCTGAAAGATTGCAGTGATTACAGGAGTAGAGTTTTCTCCTGATTCTAACGATATTGATGAATTATCGGCTGAAATACTTAAAAGTTTTGGGGTAACCGTTACAGAAATTGTGGCTTGGCTTTCGCCAAAAGTTGCAGTAATGGTTGCAGTTCCTGAGGATACTGCAGTAACTGTAACTTGAGAAACGGTTGCCACACTTTCGTTACTGCTTGACCAGGTTGCCTTTTTTGAGACATTCTCGGTTCTGCCGTTTGTGTATGCTGCGGTAAGTCTTATGCTTGAGCGCTTCCCTGATTCCAGAGAAACAGATGATACATCTGATGAAAGACTTGATATCTGAGGAGTTACATATACTTTCACAGCAGTTGATTTGCTGCCATAAGTGAAGGTTATATTTGCATTCCCTGACGAAACAGCAGAAATTATACAACCATCCACGGTTGCAACGCTGGTTTTCGAAGATGTTGATGAAACATCTTCGCTAATATTTGCGGTAGAACCATCGGTATAGGTTGCGGTTATTGGCATACTATAGTCAGAAGATTCGGGAAGATAAATACTAGAGGTACTAGCCGTAATATTGGATAATGTTTTAGCTGCGGTTATATTTATGCTGTAATTGTCGCAAGACCAATGGGCATAATATTCATATACCCTGAGATAATAAGTGCCAGAGGATAAAGAGAGAGAAGCAGACTCATTTTCGCCTGTATAGCCCTCGTCTATTATGTTGACAAGTTGAAGGTTATGGGTGCTGGTATTGTATTTGTACAATTCAGCATATGCATCTATTGAATCAGGAACATTTATTGCAAGGCTTGCACTGGTTGTTGAGCTTGGAACCTGAAAATTAAACCAATCTTCATCCATGGGGGTTTCAAATAAATCAGAATATGTTTGGTTAAATGAAATAGTTTTTGCAGCAGAATAAGAATCTCCTGTTTCATCGGTTAAAGTGGGCAATGATTGAGTGAGAGCGGCGTATGCATCAACCCTTCCATAGCCTAATTCATAATTTCGTTCGCTGCTTCCATAAGAGCTAGGCATGTAAGCTGTGTCTTCTATCAGCCACTCAACCTCTGAAGGAGTCAGGTTAGAGTTCTTGCCTAGAATCAAGGCAGCTACACTGGCAATCGTCGGAGAAGAAAAGGATGTTCCGTTAACAGATTGATAACTGCTTCCAAGGCTTGTTGTGTACATATTTTCGCCAGGGGCGGCTATGTCCAGAGTGTAGTCATGATTTGAAAAAGATGAAAGAGCATCAGAACTATTTGTTGAAGCGGCACTTATTACAAAAGGATAAGCTGCCGGATAGCTTACAGTACTCGTTTCATTTCCTGCTGCAGCTACCAACACAATTCCAGCATCATATGCTTCATAAAGTGCTTCATAAAGTGCTTCGCTTCCACTGGTACCGCCGAAGCTCATGTTGATTACGTCCGCACCATTGTTTTTTGCGTAATAGATTGCCTCAATTATTGCAGCAGAATCAAGATTGCCTGATGCATCTGATACTTTGAGAGGCATAATCTTACAGTTCCAATCGATTCCTGTAATACCTTTTGAGTTATTTGCATTTGCTGCAATTATTCCGCTTACCATTGTACCATGACCGTAACCATCTGTCGGGGAAGTATCGTTATCTACAAAATCGTAGCCCTGGAGGAATCTTCCTTGAAGGTCGGCATGAGTTTTATCAATACCAGTATCGATAACAGCAACGGTTATATCTGAACTTCCTTGATAAGACGTCCAGGTTGAAGGCATATTTATTTTTGAAAGATACCACTGATTGCTGTAGTAGGTATCATTGGGTGTTATTGCAGAGAGCTTGTAGATGTAATTAGGCTCTGCATATTCTATATCTGATTGCGAGTTTAATTCTTCAAGAATGCTGTCAAAGTTTTCAGATTCAGGCACCTTAACTACGACAAAACCGTTTTTCTTTAACGATGTTTTATTAAGGGAGGTAATGTTAAGGCCGCTTATATCAAAAGACGAGGAATCCTTTACTTTGATAACAATTTCCCTGCCTTTGATTTTAGATGTTCCAGCTTTTGACTTGGTCTTATAGGAGCTTTTATTAGAATGCTTCATATTAAATTTTCGTGATTCTATATTTTTGGCGTATGAAGCAGTATTAATTAAAACAAAAGATAAAAATAAAGATAATATTGTTAATGCCAAATAGGTTTTTAAATTTCTCAAGATACTTTCCTCCTAAAATATTAATAAAACAGGAAACAATATAATTATACCACTTATATATGGGGCTGTGTGCATTGCCTAGAAATTGCCGCAAAAAATTGCGTATAAATATAAAGAAAAACTAATGAATATTGTATAAATTGGAACAATGTTATAAAATACGATAGAAATAAAAATGCAATCAAATTGAGGATAAAGAAAACATGAACTATTTAAAGATATTTTTAGATTTCATTAAAGATATTATTATAAGTAGAAAGCTCATATTTAGCTTAGCTAAAAACGATTTAAAAGTAAAATATTTGGGTTCCTATCTGGGAATATTCTGGGCTTTTGTACAGCCAATAATTTCTATATTGATTTTCTGGTTTGTATTTCAAGTGGGCTTCAAATCTGCACCTGTAGGCAATTTTCCTTTTATTTTATGGTTGATATGTGGATTAATACCTTGGTTTTTCTTTTCGGAGGCCGTCACAAATGCAACAAATTCGGTACTTGATAATAGTTACTTAGTGAAAAAAATTGTTTTTAGGGTAAGTGTTTTGCCAATAATTAAGATAATATCAGCTCTTTTTATTCATTTATTATTTATAGCAATAATATTCTTATTCTTTGCATCATATGGCTATATGCCAAATTGGTATAATATTCAGATTATTTATTATTTATTTGCAACAGTAGTCCTCGTGCTTGGGCTTTCATGGATAACCTCATCGTTGGTTGTTTTCTTGAAGGATTTGGGACAAGCGGTAGCAATATTCCTTCAGTTTGGTTTCTGGCTTACGCCTATTTTCTGGTCCTTTAAGATGGTGCCGGAGAAATATCATCTAATATTTAAGCTTAATCCTGTATATTATATAGTTGAGGGATATAGGAATACATTTATTAACCATATATGGTTTTGGCAGTATCCTAACCTTTCAATGTATTTTTGGGTTGAGACATTGATAATATTTATTGTTGGTGCACTGCTTTTCAGAAGACTTAAGCCTCATTTCGCAGACGTTATTTAATTTGACTGAAGGTCAAATTAGTTTGCTAGTTGGTTGGTTAAAATCAAATTAAACTGGAGATGTAGTTTAGATTATGATGAAAGAAATAGCAATAAAGGTTGAAAACTTATCCAAAGTATATAGATTATATGACAAGCCTGTGGATAGACTAAAGGAATCCATTCATCCTATGAGGAAAAAATATCATAAGGACTTTTATGCATTGAAGGATGTGAGCTTAGAGGTAAAGAAGGGTGAAACCGTCGGGATAATAGGTAAAAATGGGTCTGGAAAATCGACGCTTCTAAAAATTATTACTGGGGTTCTTACGCAGACATCAGGAAATGTAACGGTAAATGGTAGGGTCTCTGCTCTGTTGGAGCTTGGGGCAGGGTTTAATCCAGAATTTACTGGGGTAGAGAATATATATTTAAATGGAACCTTGATGGGTTATAGTAAAGAAGAAATAGATGCAAAGGTACAAGCTATACTTGATTTTGCTGATATAGGAGATTTTGTAAACCAGCCGGTCAAGATGTATTCAAGCGGAATGTTTGCGAGGCTTGCTTTTGCGGTTGCTATAAATGTTGACCCGGATATCTTAATTGTGGATGAGGCATTGAGTGTAGGAGATGCATTTTTTATAGCGAAGTGTATGGCAAGAATAAAAGAATTTGTTGAAAGTGAAAATAAGACGGTGCTTTTTGTATCACATTCACTTGAAATAATACGAAGCTTTTGTAATAGATGCATTTTATTAGATAGAGCAAGCATCCATATAGAAGGAGATGTTAAAACTGTAACGGAAACTTATGAAAGACTAATTAATAAAAGCATGATTATTAGTTCAAGAGAAAAATCAATATTGGAACTGGTCGTAAATGAAAAATTACCATCAAACAACTTGGTTATTGAGAAGAATAGTGCTTGTAGTGAAGATGTCGAATTTATTAAAAGAGTGAGTAATTTTCGTGTTGGTTCAGGTGAGGCAAGATTTATTAGGGCGGAAATACTAGTTGATGGTGAGGTTTCTAATATAATAAAATTTGGAGAAACTGCAGTCTTTAGAATTCTCATAGAATACTACTCTGATGTTAATACTCAAGGAACAGTTGGATATATGATTAGGAATCAAAATGGACAGGATATTTTCGGTATGAATACATATTGTCTCAACGAAAGAATACCACCTATGAAAAAAGGGCAGAGGGTAGAAGTGCGATTTGGCTTTAAAAATGTACTATCTTCTGGGAAATATTCTGTGTCTTTAGGATTAAAGGATAAACCATTTGAACAATATTTTATTGATGGTGTTCATGTTGCTATAGTTTTTGAAGTACCGTTATTAGAAGATGAAAATTATGTTCCTGGTTTGATGTATGTGCCAAACAGTGTGCAAATAATTAAATTGAATTTAAAAAATAATGTTAGGTGTGATGATTATGGAAAAAACCAATAATACAGCGGTTATACTGTGTGCTGGTAGAGGCACAAGATTGGGGGATATTACAAAAGAAGTCCCGAAATGCTTACTTGATGTTCATGAAAAAAGTATTCTTGAAAGGGCAATTGTTAATTTTTTAAACAATGGGGTTAATAAAATTATTTTAGTAGTTGGTTTTAAAATGGATAAAATAAAGAAAAAAGTTAGTGAATTGACTGATTGCGCAACATTTATCGAAAATCCAGAGTATGCAAGTACAAATACACTTATATCACTGTGGTATGCTAGAAAATATTTATCTCAAGGATTCTGGTTTTTGAATGGAGATGTTTTATTTGACTTTAACGCATTTTCGCGGTTCGATAATAATGTTTCTCAAATTGGTGTAATTCCAGGGTTTTGCGCGGAAGAAGAAGTAAAAGCAAAAACAGACAATGAAAGTCGAGTAATAGCTCTTTCGAAGGAAGTAACGCCATCTGAAGCAGGGGGGGAATTTGTTGGTTTGGCTTACTTTAACAGAGAGTTCTCGCAGAAATTAATTAACTGTTTGGATAAATGTAAACAAGAAACGAATTCTAATAAGCAGTATTTTGAAGTAGCGGTCGAATGTGCTATGAAGGAGTATCCATTATTTACTGCAAATCTAAAAGATATAAATTGTATGGAGATTGACACAGTTGAAGATTATCAGGCAGCTATTGAAAAATGGTGTGAGAGATAATTATTATTAAAATTATGAAGGTTCTGAGGTAAAAGTAACTATGTATAGATTTAGTGAAATAAATGAGATATCACATTCAAGACAATCGTTTTATCCAGATCAGGTTTACAATAGAACGGCTATATTAGAATTAGCGAATTGGGTTGAAGCAAAAGATAAAAATGTGCTTGATTTAGGTTGTGGTGATGGGGGGATGTTGCGAATAATAAACGAGAGATATCCCGAGACTAAATTAAGTGGACTTACGGTTAGAGAAGATGAAAAAAAAGCAGCATCAGTAGGAGATTTTGATGTCAGAGTTGGGGATGCACATAATTTACCTTGGGACAACGAAATATTTGATTTAGTAATTGCAAGACATATGCTTGAGCATAGTATAGCCCCACTACTAGTTTTGAGTGAAGTAAATAGAGTTTTAAAACCTGGAGGAAAATTTATTATATGTGTTCCAGGAATTGAAAGTGAATGGATAGTTAAGTGGGAAGATCATTTTTCTATGCTACCCAAATTAGCATGGGAGAAATTATTTTGCGATGCGGGGTTTGAAATAGAAAAAAATCAAAATGGAGTGTGGTTGGCTTCATATTCTATGAAAGAAGAAATTGAATATAGATTCTTTTTGAAAAAAATAAAGAACGTCGAAATAAACAATAGAAGCAACACGACCAATCTGGATATTTATAATAATAATTTTATTGATTATAAATCACAGACTTCTGGAAAACCATTAAAAAAGATTGCATGTATAATTCATAATATTACTTTGTTCGAAACTATTGAGCCATTTCTAGAGGTCTGTCCAGTTGATTATGATTTGTATATTCCTACTTTTTCTGATGAACAATGGCATAAGATGGCCTTAGATACAAAGGAGTATTTAATAAAACGAGGGTATAATCCTTTGTTAATTGACACAGTACCGGATAAAACCTACGAAATAGTATTAATGGCAACCCCTTACACTTTAGTTCCAAAGGCTAAGTATTATATTAGATTCCTTTATGGCTTGGCAAAAGAAACTTGGAATTTTGATGTCTGGAATATTAATTTCGATTATATTTTGTGTTATGGGCCATATGATGAAGAAATATTATCAGCTTACTCAAAAACAGTAGAAATTGGTCCAATAAAGTTTTCGAGACTTAACAAATCAGAAAAAGGGAAAAAAGAAAAGCCTTATAAACTGCTTTATCTTCCCACATATGGTGAAGCTTGTTCAATTGAAAAAATAGAAGATGTTCTAAAAGAATTAAATCAAGATTTTGAATTAACAATTAGATTACATCATGGAACAACATTTCTAGAACCTGAGAGAGTGGTGCTTGCGGGAAAACTTGGGAAAGTATCTGATCATACGATTCCTCTTGCAGAACTTTTGAACGATGCGGATGTTGTTTTATCTGATGGCTCTGGTGCAATTTTTGATGCAATAGCAGCAAATATTCCTGTTGTTGTTTTTCAACCGACACCACCGGAATTATTTGAAGGAAAGCCTTCTTTAGAACAGGAAATTATATTGGAACAAATTGTACCAAACACAAATGAAGCCAGAGAAATTAAAAAAATGCTTTTCATGGCTATTGAAGATGAAGACATAAACAACACAAGAAAAAAATTTATGAACCAATTATTTCCTATAAGAGGGGAAGAATGTTTAAAAAGATTAAATAATCTGGTTGAAGACCTTTTATTAAATAATAACCAAAATAATAACTACATCCTTTCGCATAACCGTTTGAGGAAAGAATTTAATAATTTAAAGGCAGATTTATTGGCTAAAGAAATATCATACAATCAGGCTAAGAATGCTTGGGAAGAGCAAAAAAATCAGTTGCTTATTGATATTGGTAAAAGCAAGGAAGAAAAAAGAGTAATTGAAGAAGATAAGGAAAATGAACTTAATAAAATGTATTCAAAGATGATGGAAATATCTGATTGGGCACAATCGTTAAAAATAAAACTAGAATACATTGAGTCTTTTAAAACAGTAAAATTTCTGATGAAGAAAAATAATCTTAAGAATAAAATTATTAATACATATAAATGTGTAGGAATGATTGGGTTATTCAAAAAGGTTTTAAAGAAAATAATACCTTTAAGAATAATTAACCTTTATAGTAGATTAAAGAATAAAAACATGATACAAAGAGATATTGAAAAATCGATTAAGAAAAACTGTAGCAAACTAATTGTTGCTTTTCCAATAACAGCTTGGAATTTTAGATGGCAGAGATCACAGCATCTGCTTTCGAGATTTGCTAAAGACGGTAATTTAGTGCTAATGTTAGCAATGGATTTGCAAACGATTAAAGGACATTCATATAATTCTATTGAAGAGGCCGAAAAAGATGTTGTGCTAATTAAGTTAATGGATAATGTTTTCGAGCTTAGATATTATACAGAAACTCCTTATAATGTATACAAGGATAGATTATCCGAAAGTAACCTTAAAAATATATATCTAAGCATATTATCGGTTTTAAACAAGCTCAAAATTAATGAGATAATGTATATTGTTCAATTCCCGGGATGGAGCAATCTTGCATTAAAACTAAAAGCTGAAAAACCTGGACTAGTTCTATATGATTGCATGGACGAACATGCGGGTTTTAGCACAAATTCACTAGAAATTGAAGAGACCGAGAAAAAGTTGATTAGCGAAGCTGATGTTGTTATTACCTCTGCCAAGCTATTGGAACAAAAAGCAAAAAAGTTTAACGATAATACAATTTTAATAAGAAATGGAACAGAATTTGAACATTTTAACAATCCTAAAGCAAATGGGAAACTGGATTCCATCAAAGATAAGCCGATAATAGGGTATTTTGGAGCCATATCAGATTGGTTTGATACGGAGATAATAGAGTATTGTGCAAAAGAAAAACCAGAATGGCAGTTTGTTCTAATTGGAAGTACATGGGGCTCAGATATATCAAAGGTAGAGGAACTCGATAATGTACACATTGTTGGAGAAGTTCTATATAAAGACTTACCAGGTTATTTATCGTATTTTGATGTTTGCATTATTCCTTTCAAGGTGATTCCGTTAACAATGTCAACAAATCCTGTAAAGTTTTATGAATATATTAGTGCTGGTAAGCCGATAGTGTCCACTAAATTACCTGAATTAGAATACTATAAAGATTATTGTTATCTTGCTGAAACAAAAGAGGATTTTTTGATAAAATTATCTAAAGCGGTTTCGGAAAAAGAAGATATTGATATGATAAATAAAAGGATTCAACTTGCAAAAGACAATTCTTGGGATGCAAGATATGAAATTATAAAGAATTCGATAAAGGCTATTAATGATTAAGAGATACTAATCAAGATACTTTTAAAGGAGACATTTATGAATAATGCAAAACAGATTATTAAAGGTCTTGTTTCAGTTTTAATAGTAAATTGGAACGGAAAACATTTTTTAGATGGATGTTTTACTACTTTATTTGCCCAAACATATAAAAACTTTGAAGTAATAATGGTGGATAATGCTTCAAAAGATGGTTCAATCGAATATACTAAAGAAAAATATCCACAGATAAAATTAGTATTAAATGATGAAAACTATGGTTTTGCAAAAGGCAATAGAATCGGTTTAGACTACTGTAAAGGAGAATATATTTTTCTTTTGAATAATGATACTGAGCTTCATCCTGATGTATTGAAAAATCTTGTGGAAGCGCTTCAACCTGAAAATGTTGGTGGAGTGTGTGGAAAAATCATGTCACTTACTAACAAAGAAAAATGCATATTTACATTGCCAAAAATAAATTCACTTACCGGTAAAGCTGTCTGGATTAATGAAGACAGCGAGAAATGCAAGGTGGATTATTTATCAGGTAACTCTTTGATGATGAAAAAAAGCATTATTGATAAAATTGGATTTTTGGACGAGGCATATTTTGCCTATTTCGAAGAAACGGATTTGTGTGCAAGGATGATTAGAGCAGGTTATGATTTGATGTATATCCCCGAAGTTATTGTCTGGCATAAGGAGATGGGAAGTACTCCTTCCTGGTTTAACAAGTATTATATGATGCGTAATCAAATAAGATTTATTTTGAAGAATTTTGATGTAAAATATATCCCGTTTGCGCTAAAGTATAATATTTTAAAAGCAATCAAAACACTAAAAAGCAAAACAAAAACAGAAGAGGCTAATGCTCAAAATCCAAACGCACCAAACAGCTCAGGCTACAATATTAAAAAGCTCTTGATAAAAGCAATATTTTGGAATATATTTTTTCTTCCGCAAACAATTTATTGCAGAAATAGGGATTTCAAAAGAATAGGGAAATCAATTCGTTCATATAATGAAAACCTTCCTTTGCGTAATATTAAAAATGATATTTAGCATTAGAGTTTGGAGCATATAAAATGAATAAAAAAATGGCATATATAATGCATGTGGATTGGAATTGGATAAAGCAGAGACCGCATTTTCTAGCAGAGCACCTTACTGATTATTATGATTTGGATATTTTCTATATAAAGAATTATGCTATTAAGGGATTGATCAAAAATCAAGCTAAAGTAAATATTTATAAATTAAATAAAATACCGCTGTCAGGGAAAATTCCTTTTTTAAGGAAAATAGAAAAATCGATTAATAAAAAGGTATTAAACAAAGTATATTCAAGTGATTATGACTATATTTGGATTAGTTCACCAATAATACTGGGGTTTATTGATTTAGAAAGATTACAAAATAAAAAAATAGTATATGATTGTATGGATAACTTGTTAGAATTTTACAAGGAAGGCATAATTAGACAATACTTACATGAGGCTGAAAAAAAGTTACTGGGAAAAGCAAAGGTGATTTTTACTTCTTCAGAACAATTGAAAAAAGTAATTGTAAATAAGGGAGTTAACAAGGAAGCTATAGTATTAAACAATGGAATTGAACCAGAATCATTGCTTAAGCTTTCAATCGTAAATATAGTAAATAAGAAGAGAAATTTGTTTAATATAGTTTATTTTGGCACAATATCAAAATGGTTTAATTTTAATCTATTATTAGAGCTTCTTGAGATTCATAAAGACATTATGTTTACACTCATTGGACCAACGGATATTCTTGTACCGAAAAACGAAAGAATTAGATATATAGGTGCAGTAGAACACTCTAAATTACAAGAATATGCTTTAGAGGCGGATGCATTTATTATGCCGTTTATATTAAATGATTTAATTTTGTCTGTTGACCCAGTTAAAGTCTATGAGTATATTGCGTTTATGAAACCGACATTTGTTATAAGATATAATGAGACAGAAAAATTCAAAGATTTTGTATATCTTTTTGATGCATTAGAGGATTTATCGAGAATGATTAATACAGTAAAAAAAGAAGCAAAATATATTTCAAATGAAGTTGAAGTAAAAAAATTCATAGAAAAGAATAGTTGGAGTCAAAGGACGAAAGAGGTTAAATGCATACTTGATAGAATATAATTAAAATTTTTTAAAGAACTTACTTAAGACTCCTAATATAAAAAGGAGGCAATATGGAAGAATTAGTTAAGCAAAAAAAAGAAGAAAAGATTATTACGTATAAGATACTTTTCATTTACTTGGTTTTTATATTAGCAGTATTAACAAGTGATGTTGTATTTTTTTTACACTCCTTGACAAAACTTAATTTCAATCTCAGCTTTATACTTTTAACTTTGGTGTTTTTCATTGGATACTTTATAACTTTGAAAAACTTCTTTTGCTTTGAAAAGCTCAAACTAAACAAGATTAATATATGTTGCATATTATTTGTAGGGTTAATTACAATTGTAAGCATACCGTTCCCAGATGCATTTTATGATACGCTTTATTATCATATTTTTTTACAAAGCCCTGATTTTTTGCAAGGCTTTAATCAAAATTTTTTCCCCGGCGGCCTTGGGACATATTTGTTTCCTTTGCCGGATAGGATGTTCTACATTTTTAACCATATTTTAGGTTATCGACTTGGAACTATTCTAAATCCATTAGTAATTATAATTATATATTTTCAATCGATAAATATTATTGAAACATATTTTAAGATAAATAATATTGAAATTAATAAAAGAGTCTTGGCAATTTTAGGACTAATAGTAATTTCTACAGAATATATAGTTTTGAATTTTACTATTTATGCTACTGACTTATTAGCATTACCTATCCTGATAGAAATATTAAGACTTGCGATTTTTAAAGAGAAATATAATAAAGCTATTTCTTACTATGTATCACTTTTATTTGGAATAACAGTCGCATTAAAACTATCTTTCATTGTGTTTTTAATACCGATATTGTTATTGTATTTAATAAATTATAGAAAAGAGATTAAATTACTTGAATACATCCTTTGCCCTATACTAGCGGCTATTCCTGCTAGTATATATCTACTATATAGTTACATGAATACTGGAAATCCTGTATTCCCCATGTATAATGAAATTTTCAAATCTCTTTATTTTCCGCCTGTAAATATGAAGCAAACTGTTTTTGGTCCGCAAAACTTTTTGGAATACTTAATATGGCCAGTCTATATTTTGTTTCATCCGAGTAGGTTGGTTGAGCTTTCGGTTTATGCAGGAAGGCTTACGATAGGTTATATTATTGCTATTTGGTCAATTATTTACATTGGTATTAATAGAAGAAGTTTTAGATTTAAAACATATTATATACTTATAGCACTCTTTTTTATTCAAACTTTATTATGGGAATACACGAGCGGTTATGCAAGATATGGTTTGTTTCTAGAAGTTTTTTCAGGAATAATTATTATAATTTTAGCAATGCATTATATGGTCTCAGAAAGTAAGAGCACTAAAGCATTAGGATATATCATTTTAGTTTCTTTATTAGTGCAAGTTGCTGTAAGTTATTGTTTTGTTTTAATAAAAAATGTAAATTGGGCTAGTAAGCCATCTATTCTTAATGCAAATAGAGCATATATAGACAATTTAAAGTTACTAGGAAGAGATAGAGTTAACCCTGCTGACTATAAGATTTTGCAAAATGTTGAAACATGGGTAATTACTAACTATAATAGTGCATATGCAGTCTTACTAAAGAAAAATATTCCAATTATTCATCTTAAATTATGGTGGGTTAATGATGAAACACCCCCAAAAGCGGTTAAAGAGTTAAATGCCCTTTTTAATAAGTTCAAACAAAAAAAGATGTATACTATTGCTACTTATGATCAATTTCCAGACACAATAAAAACCCTACAAAAATATGGATTAAGTATTGTGAGTACAAAAGGGATAAATCCTCCGTTTTTACAAAGTAAAGCAGGGTTGCTTCTTATTGAAATAAGAAGAGGAAGCAACGAAAAAGCAATGGAAATGAAAAACGGAAACTCGATTTTAGATGATTATTCATTTGAGAGCTTGGGAAAAGGTGATACTTCAAAGTGGAATCTTTTAGATACGGTAAATCAAGTAATAATGGACAGTAAAGCACAACAAGGAAATTACTATGTAAAAGCTGCAGTTGATAAACCCATCACACAGGTTGTAACAGTTAATCCTGGGAAAATGTATAAGTTATCTTTCTTTAGTAAGTATTGTGAAGAAAATAAAAAATCAACAAGAATGCAAATAAATTGGCAAAAAGGTGCAGAATTTCTTGCTTGTTCAATAAGTGTGGTTGAGAGTACAAAAAACTGGGAAAAACATGAGATGCAGGTTGTAGCTCCAGAAAGTGCAGATACTGCAATAATATATGTCAATTCTCACGAAAAATATTTTGTGGATTTTGACAATGTTACATTTTCAGAAGTATATTGAATAAATAAAGAGTTGGAAATTTACTTGGAGTAAGAAATATTAAAGGAGTAGATTATGCGAGTAGGTATTGTAGGTTTCGGGAAAATGGGAATGTTACATGGAGCATTATTAAATAAACTTGAGGGAGTTGAAGTAGTCGCAGTTGCAGACACTTCAAAACTCATGCTTATTGCTTTTAAGTCGGTGCTTCCTAAAATAAAGTATTTTAACTCATATGAAAAAATGTTTTCAAAATGCAAGCTTGATGCGGTAATAATAGCAACACCTTCTTTTACGCATGTGCCTATCGCAAAAAGTGCAATAGAAAATAGTATTAGTGTATTTATAGAAAAACCTTTAAGCAGTACCTTAGAGCAAGCTGTAGAGCTTCACAACCTATTGAAGGGAAAAGATGTTGTTTCAATGGTTGGGTTTTGTATGAGATACATTCCTACATTTATAAAAGGTAAAGAAATACTTGATTCCAAGAAGATGGGCAATATAAAAAAGGTTAATTCACAAATTTATATAGCTGATGTTTTTGAAGAGCAAATAGGTTGGAGATATAATAAAACACTTTCTGGCGGTGGTGTTTTAATAGATTTCTCTGTTCATATGATTGATTTACTTTATTATTATTTTGGACAAGTTAAAAGTGTAAATGGGGAGATTAAGAGTATTTATTCGAAGAAAGTTGAAGATGAAGTAACCGCAGAGTTGTTATTTGAAAATGGTGTTACCGCTAAGCTCGATTCTTCGTGGAGCAAACCTGAATATAGGAAAACCTATGCAAGGATTGAAATCGAAGGAGATAAAGGAAAAATGGTCGTATCCGACCAAAATCTTGTTTTGGAAATGTACGATGAAAATACTAAAGAATATATTATAGAATCGAAATGGAACTACCCCGACCTGTATGAAGGTTATTATGTTGATATAGGAGGGCCATTATATAGCACTCAAATGGAACTTTTCGTGGATATAGTTAAGAATAAAAGAAAATCTGATGTCGATATTGAGAGGTCTCTTCATACACAAAAAATAATAGATACAATATATAAATCGGCCGAGCAAAAGAAACAAATTTCTATAGATGGAGATTAATTATGAATAATATAGATTCAATAATACTTGGAGATAATCAATTTTTTGGAGTAAACCATATGTCACAGGATAAAGGTATGCAGACATATGAAAAATTCAAAGATTTATCGGAAATAAAAAAGGTTCTTTATTATGCTATGGATAATGGTGTAAAAGGAGTAATGTTTTCTACGCACCCTGCTATTTACAGTATTACTGACATGATCCGAGCAGATAGTGTACTTAAGAATAACTTTTCAATTTATGTTAATGTACCTTATATTGTAAAGTATATTAGGATGATAAGCGAAATGGGGGCTTACAATACTGTGAAATCTATGCTTGTCGGAAAAACTTTCGTAGATAAGATTAAATATATAATGCATAGCGGGTATAATATAGTTACCAATGATTATTTAGGAATTACAAATCGTCTTATTGATGTTGAATTAGCACCTTTTCACGGGCTAAATATCAAAGCAGTATTCCTTCACAATGTTCTTTCTGATTTGGTTCTGGGTTATGATATGATTGATGTGTTAAGAAATTTTGATAATTATATTAGTAAAAAGTTCGGAGCAATGCCAGCATATGGAACATTGAATTATCCTATGTTTTGTGATTTACTTGACAAAGCAGAGATTAAAAAATCCATTATTATGACTGCAGTAAATAAAAAAGGTTTTTTAATGAATCCAGACAGGGAAGCATGTGAGAAAAAGATTAAGGAAGATTTACATACTGTTGTTGCTATGGCCACATTAGCTTCAGGAAGTCTTGCTCCTGAAGAAGCATATGAGTATCTATTCTCATTGGGGAATATTAAACATGTTATTGTAGGAGTTTCATCTCAAAAACATGCGGATGAAACGTTTAAAATAATTCACAAGTATTTATAAGGATGGAAGGGGCAATAATGAGCTATGTTAAACTTGCAGTACCAATAATTTTTGCTTGTCTTTTTAATGCAGTAGCAAATACCTTTTGGAAATATGAGTTTACACAAAAACCATTTGAATTTAATTCTATCAGCAAGATTATTCAGACCTTTTTTTCTTTGAATATTATTGTTGGTATACTATTCTATATTGGCTCAATGTTGCTGTTCTTCTACATGTTGTCAAACTTTAAGTTATCTGTTATCATACCGTTGACATCCTTGACTTACATATTTAATTTACTTGCCGCGTATTTCATTTTTCATGAAAATGTTCATACTAATAATATAATTGGTACAATAATAATAATTGTAGGTATTGCAGTTCTTTCTCAGGCATCTATTGTCGATAAAGTTTAATTGGAGGCAATAATGAAAGAAATAAAACTAAAAAAGAAAGATGGATTTGTATCTTTTCTAAAAGAAAAAATTGGTCATATTAAAATAAGAGAAATTATTTTTAGTGAAGTTGAAGGTTGGTTAATCTGGCTTTTCGGCAGTTTCCCAGGAGTAATAGGGTTCTCGTTAAGAACTATGGTATATAAATTATTGTTCAAAAAACTTAAAGGCTTTGCATGGATCCAACCAAGGGTTACTTTTATTCAGACCAATAGATTGAAAATTGGGAGATTTTTTGCAGTTAATTCTGGGACATATATAAATGCTATAGGTGGAATAACGATAGGAGATTATGTATTAATTGGTTCAAATGTAACAATATCTTCAGGTATGCATCCTATTGACGGACAAGGAGTACCCGTTATTTCAAGACCTTCAAAGCCTATGCCAATTAAGATAGAAGATGATGTATGGATTGGTGCAGGTGTTGTTATTATGCCAGGAATAACTTTGAAAAAAGGCACAGTAGTAGGAGCAAATGCAGTTGTAACTAAAGACACGGAAGAATATGCAGTTGTCGTTGGCGCTCCAGCGAAGAAAATTCGCATCAGATAATAATCCATTTTGGAAAAATATTTTTACTAAGTGAGAAAATAAAAATGAAAAAATATAAAAAAATAGTCATTATACCAGCATATAACGAAGAAGAGAACATTGAGAAAGTAATCTCAAAGATAAAAGAGGTTGCCTCTGATTTTGATTATATTGTAATAAACGATTGTTCAATAGATAATACTCTAGAAATATGCAGAAAAAATAAGATTCCAGTTATAAACTTACCAATTAATCTTGGGATTGGTGGAGCTATGCAAACAGGGTATTTATATGCAAAACAGAATAATTATGATATTGCAGTTCAAATTGATGGAGATGGTCAACATGACCCTGATTATTTGAAGAGACTAGTTGAACCTATTGAAATGGATAAATATGATTTTGTAACTGGTTCTAGATTTATTGAAAAAGAAGGGTTTCAGTCCTCAGTATTAAGAAGAATAGGAATAAATTATTTTAGAGTTCTTTTAAAGATGCTCATCGGAAAAAGCATTACAGACGCTACATCAGGATTTAGAGCATGCAATAAAGATATTATTGAATATTTTGCAAAGCATTACCCCAGTGATTATCCAGAGCCAGAAGCTATAGTGGCTTTAGCAAGAAAAAAATATAGAATTATTGAAGTGGCAGTAAAGATGAAAGAACGTGAGCAAGGATTTTCTTCAATACGATCTTTTAAGACTGTTTATTATATGATAAAAGTTACTTTAGCAATATTAATAAATAAAATAAAGACTATTTAAATAATTTTTGGGAGTTGATAATTTTGAAAGTTCAAGTTTTTGTAATTCTAACTAGTTTATGCTTTATGACAATAATAATTAATATGGTTAGAAAAGAATATTTAGATATAAAATATTCTTTAACTTGGCTTTTTGTAGGAGTAGCAGCTGTAATTATCTCGATACAACCTAAAATTATATTTGCTATTGCAAATTTTATTGGAATACTGCTACCCTCAAATGCAATCTTCTTGTTTGGAATTCTTTTTATTGCACTAATTACTTTTAGCCTTACAATAGCTTTATCAAGACAATCATTTAGAATAAGAAAAATGGCGCAGGAGATGGCCCTTTTAGAAAAAAAAATTGAAAATAAAGAAAAAGTAGTTTAATGAAATAATATTTTAAGAGGTTTTAAATATGATTTTTAGCTCAAATATGTTTTTATTTCTATTTTTACCAATTTGTTTGTTAATTTATTATATGATAAGTTTTGTGACTAAAGATTTTCGACTAAGAAACTTGGGCCTTTTATTAATTAGTCTCTTTTTTTATTTTTGGGGAAATGGTAAAATTGTTTTTCTTCTAATCTTTAGTATTATTCTGAATTATTTTCTCGGAAACTATATCTATAAAGCGCCTGAAGTGAAAAAACGAAAAATTTTACTTCTTATTGGGGTAATTATTAATTTAGCTTTATTAGGTTATTTCAAATATTTTAATTTTTTTATTGATGGAGTAAATTACGTTACTTCATTTTGGGGAATGTCTGCTTTTAGAAATCATATTAATGTATTACTTCCGGTAGGAATATCTTTTTATACTTTTATGTCAATATCTTATCTAGTTCAAACATATAAAAAAGAACAGCTTGCAAATAATATTATTGACTATGGCATGTATCTTTCTTTGTTTCCACATTTGGTTGCTGGTCCTATAGTAAGGTATTCTGAAATAGGAAAAGAAATTGAAAACAGGCGTGTAGATATAACCATCCTTTTTGAAGGACTTTGGCGATTTTCTTTGGGGCTTGGTAAAAAAGTAATATTAGCAAATAATTTAGGGTTTGCGGCGGATAAAATATTTGGTACGCCTCATGACCAGTTAACTCCCTTGATATGTTGGATTGGAGTTTTATGCTATACATTTCAAATTTACTATGATTTTTCTGGATATACAGATATGGCAATAGGTTTAGCAAGGTTCTTTGGTTTCCATTTTCCAGAAAACTTTAACCAGCCCTATCGTTCTGCGAATATTACTGAGTTTTGGCGCAGATGGCACATGACCCTCTCCAGATGGTTTAAAGATTTCGTATATATACCATTGGGCGGGAATAGAAAAGGGAATATTCGAACCTATGTCAATTTGTTTATTGTATTTTTCCTTTGTGGATTGTGGCATGGCGCGGCATGGACGTTTGTCGTATGGGGTCTTTACCATGGTATGTTATTAGTTATAGAAAGAATATTAAAAAATAAATGGAACTTTGCCATGAAGGGGATTTTAGGAACAATAATATCATTTGTGTTAGTTATGATTGGATGGGTATTCTTTAGAGAAGCATCTTTAGCAAAAGCTGTTGTATATATTGGCAAGATGTTTGGAATTTCACTTATGAATTCGGGTGTTACCTCCAGTATGTATAGCTTGAATTACTATTTAAGTACAAGTACAATTGTCTTTTTAATAGTAGCTGCAATATTCGCTTTTGGAGCATTTGAAAAAATAAAAATGTTTAATAAAGATTGTGCTTTATCAACAATATTAAAAGGAGCAACATGCGTATTGATATTGTTTCTTTCCATGAGTGGTTTAGCAGAATCAAGTTTTAATCCTTTTATATACTTTAGATTTTAACTAGGAGTGGAGTCAAATATGAACAAAAAAATAAAAATAATATTTTTTTCAATATTTATAATAATGATTACATTCCCTATTATTCAGCAAAACTTTAAAATAGTAAATATTAATGCTTTAAAAGAGAACAGAGAGAGAATAAAAAAACCGGAAGGAAATCTTTTAACGAAATTATTTTATGAAAGAGACTTTTCAAAAAAATATGAAGAGTACTACAATGATAATTATTCGATGCGTGATTTTTTTGTAAAATTAAATAATCAATTAATGTATTCATTATTCAACGAATCAAAACAAACTATTGTTGGAAAAGATGGTTGGCTTTGCGATAGAAGCGTAATTGAAAATCAAGAAATTGCTATTGATAATCTTACCGATGAGCAAAGAGAAAAAATGAACAACCGAATCTTGAAGCTAAGCCGATATTTAAAAAGTAAAGGAATAACACTTATTTTAGTTCCAATTCCAATGAAAAATACAGTGTATCCAGAAATGTTTCCAAATATAAATGTTGTAAGACCAAAAGAAACAGGATTTTTAAAGTTTAGAAACTTTTTAATAAATAATACAGAACTAAATTATATTGATGTATATGGTATTCTAACTAAAGAAAAAAGAAGAAATCCAGTTTATTTTAAGACAGACATGCATTGGAACTATGTAGGTGCTTTCCATACATCAAAAGAAATTGTTAATTTAATTGGAAAGTTATCAAAAACTAATGTAAAATGGAGCTACCCTCTTCAAACATATGACAAAAAATTTGTTGGAGGTGGTGAATCTGTTGCAATGGGCCTTTTTTGGGCGCCTAATGAAGAGACTGCATTTGTAAAAAATAACTGGATTGATATTGCAAGCGAAGTAAAAAATCCACCAAAACCTTATGGAATAATTTATAGGTTAAAAAATGATACAGGAAAACTATTATTACCAAAGACATTAATGATTGGAAATTCATTTATGTTATACTTGCCAAGCACAGGGTTTTATAATTATTTTTCCGAGGTTTACCATTTACATGATTTATCTCAATTTGATGGATTGCTTGAGTATATTCCTAAAGATACAAAATATGTGATTTGGGAGTTTTTCGAATTAGAATTAGCTTATCAACTTCAACAAGACCAATGGTGGGCCCAGATAGAAAAGTAATCCATTAAAAATATATTATTTAAGGTATACTTTGCCTTAGAATATTTGGAGGAGATAATGTCAAGAAAAGAAAAAATTATAGTTGCAATAATACTATTAACACTCGCAACTTTATTGTCTTACTTTAAATTGAATACATTGATTGATAAGCAGGGCGATACCGGAATGCTTTATCAATTAACCTCAAATATTGCTTCAACCGGAAAGCCGATACTAAATATTTCTGAAAGTGTAAGATATTTTATATTTGATTCGGGTCTTCTTACTAAGACTCCAGAAGAGATAAACAAAGTAAGTCTGCTTTCTCCGAAACAGGAAAATCTTGATTATTTTTCATGGCACGAACACTATATACTTTATTTACTTGCCCCTTTTGTGTGGCTTATACCTGTTGAGATACTATTACAATCTTTAAACGTAATTTCATTTTTGCTAATAATATTAATTGCGTATTTGATGCTTCGAAAAAACGGAGTTTCAATTATACCTGCTTTTCTATTTTGCTTAATAGTAGTTGCTCATCCTGCATGGTCGTTAGCTATTCAAGGCCAAATATACGTTGATAGATTTTTTATGCCTATTGCATTATATACAATGTATTTATTATATAAAGGTAATTATAATAAATACATTGTTTTGATTATTTCAGCTATTGCACTTATAATACATGAACGTGCAGGATTAATTCTTGGAATGGTAGTGATTGCGTATACAATTTTATTCTGGAGAAAAACATTAGGATTAAGGTTGTTTCAACTATCTATTGGTATTGTAATGATATTATCTTCGGTTATATATATGAAAATTTTTATGACAAACCCTTATTATAGCTCTTTTCTTCCTAATAGCATACAAGGATTAATTAGTTTACTAAGTAGTGATGTATTTGTTGGGAAAATGGTTTTATTTAGTATTTTCAATATATTATTAATGGGAATACTATCAATTTTTAATTGGAGAACCTTTCTGATTGCCTTTATTGTAATGATACCAAATATGATTGGAAACATTGGTGGAGCTGAAAAAATTGGTTGGTTGACGCATTATCACAGTTATTATTTTCCGATACTAGTATGGGCCGCAGCTATTGGTTGCATAGAGCTAAACAAAAAATTAAGTAAGTCAATAAAAAAAATGATAGCATTTAATTTAATATTAGCAGTTATCTTTACTAGTATTTTACTATTAGATCCTTATAAAGTTGATGTAATAACTTTTTCACCTCAGAGTATTTCAATTAGTATATTTCAAAGAGCAGGGGCAGACATTCCTAAATTTATTTCGGGATATTCAAATACTATAAACAAATGTAAACGAGAAATCCAAGAGTTTATTCCTTATAACAGTAAAGTTTCTGGACCGGAATGTATATTGCCAATTTTGTACAAAAACAGAACCCTAAATTTATATCCGGTAGGCATAGACAATTCAGATTATGCAGTTTTGTCAATGCAATACAAGACAAAAACCGAGATCGAATATGGTGGAGCAGTTAGCTATTTAGGAATAGATAATCAAAACAAAATTAATCAGATTTTGATTGAGCGACTAAAGAAAAACAATTATGATTTCAAAGATATTAAGCATATTCCAGAAATGGGTTTAGCAATAGTAAGAAGAAATAAAAGAATTATTGATAAGAATTAGTTGTGATAAAGACCAGTAATGTCGCAGAAAAGATGAATTAACAAAAAGAGAGGGATTAAGATGAAAGTAGTAATTCTTTGTGGAGGAAAAGGAACAAGACTTAATGAGGAAACAGAATTCAAGCCAAAACCGCTTGTTCAGATTGGAAGCATGCCTATACTATGGCATATCATGAAAATATATTCAAGCTATGGTTTTAAGGAATTTGTTTTGGCACTTGGCTATAAAGGACATATGATAAAAGAATACTTCTTAAATTATGAAGAACTCTCAAATGATTTTACACTAAATTTAAGATCAAGACATTCGAGAATTGAACATCACGACCACTCAAAATTAGAAGATTGGACTATAACTTTTGTAGATACTGGCCTTGAAACGCAAACAGGGGGAAGAATTGCCAGAATTCGGAAGTTTTTGGGTGATGATGAAGAATTTTTTCTAACTTATGGTGATGGGCTTTCAAATGTGAATATTGATGAATTATACAAATTTCACAAAAAGAACAACAAAATTTTAACGTTAACAGGAGTTAATCCTTCTTCTCATTTTGGAGTAATTACTCATGAGAATGGAGTTGTTACTTCATTTAAAGAAAAGCCAAAACTTGAAGGAGTTGTAAGCGGAGGATTTTTTGTGTGCAACAAAAAAATATTTGAGCATATAAGAACAGATGAAAACTGCATATTCGAAGAAGAACCAATGAGAAATCTTGCAAAACATGGGCAAATTGCAATCTATGAACACAATGATTTCTGGTATGCAATGGATACACAAAAACAAATGATTGAATTAAATAAGATTTGGGAAAGTAGAAAAGTACCTTGGAAAGTATGGTAAAGGAAGTGATCAAGTGAACAATTTATTCAAAAATGTTTTTAAGGGAAAAAAGGTATTAATTACAGGACATACAGGTTTTAAAGGTTCTTGGTTGTCAATTTGGCTTACTAAACTTGGAGCCGAAGTTGTTGGTTATGCTTTGGAACCGTATACAAATAAAGATAATTTTGAATTATCAAACCTAAAAAACAAGATTATTGATATCAGAGGAGATATTAGAGATTTTGAAAGTTTGAAAAAAGTATTTGATGAATACAAGCCGGAATTTGTATTTCACCTAGCCGCTCAGTCATTGGTGAGATTATCTTATGAAAATCCTAAAGATACATATGACATAAATATCGGTGGTACAGTAAATGTTCTAGAGTGCATCAAGAATACAGAATCAATAAGAGTGGGCATAATGGTAACCACTGATAAATGTTATGATAACAAAGAATGGGTTTGGGGTTATAGGGAAAATGACGAATTAGGCGGATATGATCCTTATAGTTCAAGCAAAGGTGCGGCAGAAATTGTGATTGCCGGATACAGAAATTCTTTCTTTAATACAAAAAACTATAAAGAACATAAAAAAGCTATTTCTTCTGTCAGAGCTGGAAACATAATAGGGGGTGGAGATTGGTCAAAAGACAGGATTGTCCCAGATTGTATCAGAGCTTTAGAAAATAAAGCAGATATCGAAATCAGAAATCCAACAGCGACCAGGCCTTGGCAACATGTTTTAGAACCAATTTACGGGTATTTACTTTTGGCATCAAAGATGTACAATAATGGGGAAGATTTCTCGAGTGCTTGGAACTTTGGTCCGGATAGTGAATCAATAGTTCAAGTTAAAGAAGTTTCATCCATGATTATTGAATACTGGGGAGAAGGAAAGTGGAAAGATGCATCAAATTCTGAGTCGGTCCATGAAGCAAAACTATTATCTCTGGATTGCAATAAAGCTAAGAAATATCTTGGCTGGAAGCCGAGACTTGATATAAAAAAAGCATTAAAATTAACTGTACAATGGTATAAAAATTATGGCAAAGCAGATGTATATAATATGTGTATTGAGCAAATAAAAGAATATTTGGGTGAAAATTAAAGAACTAAGGAGAGTGTTATGATAGAGGTAAAATGCCCTATTTGTGGGGAAAATAATTGTAAAACTTTATATGAAGCAAACTTCAAATTTGAAAACATAAATCCTGACGTATTTTCAGCAAGAAGAATGCCTGAAACATGTCATTATCGAATGGTTGAATGTGTTGACTGCAAAATGGTTTACTCGAATCCGATTTTAGAAGATGAAAAGCTAGCCTTGTTATACCGAGATAGTAAATTTACCTATGCAGATGAAGTTGAAAACATAAAAGATTCTTATGGATATTACATTAAACAACTAGATAAATATATTTCCGAGAGAGGAATATTTCTTGAAGTTGGTTGCGGAAATGGTTTTATGTTAGAAAGAGCTAAAGATTTAGGGTATGAAGAAGTTTGGGGAGTTGAGCCAAGTTTACATGCTGTTGAAAATGCAAGTCCTAGGGTTAAAGTAAACATTATTAATGATATTTTAAAAGAAGGTTTGTTCAAAGAAGATTATTTTGATGCAATATGCTTTTTTCAGGTTCTAGACCATATACCTAATGCTACAGAATTCATTAATCTCTGCTATAAGCTATTAAAACCCGGTGGAGTAGTTTTGTGTATTACGCATGATATTAAAGGTTTGCAAGCAAAAATATTAGGAGAAAAAAGTCCAATTGTTGATATCGAACATACGGGATTATATAGTAAGGATACTTTGCAAAAAATATTTTCCAAAGGCAATTTTAAAATAAAAGAAGCCTTTAATGTTTATAATACCTACACTTTAAAATATTGGATTTTAATGGTTCCATTTAATAAAAGCTTAAAAAACAGAATATTAAAAATAGGAGATAAAATGGGTATCACAAAAAAGAAAATTAGGATAAAGCCCGGAAACATTGGAATAATTGCTCAAAAATAATTGAAAGTGAGGATAAATGCAATTGAACATTCAAAATGAAGTTTATACTGAAGATTATAGCAGTTTAGACAATAGTTCAAAATATCTTTCACCAATAATTATTGATTTCTTAAAAAGAAACCCAGAAATAAAAGGAAATATTGTTGATATTGGATGTGGAAAAGGTGGACTCTTAAGAAAAATAAAGAAGGCATTCAACGATAGATTCAATTACTTTGGCATAGATTATTATTTTGAACCTATAGAGAATGAAAAAAAAGAAATAATATATATTAAGAAAGATATTAATGCAGATTTTTCGGAGATTGAAGAAAAGTTTGATGTAGCAATTTCTACAGAAGTCATTGAGCACGTAGTTGACACGGATGCATTTATTACAAACATAAAAAAACTTCTTAAACCTAATGGAATATTGATTATAACAACTCCAAATTTGGCATTTTTCTTTAATAGAATATTATTAATTTTTGGAAATCAGCCAATTTTTACGGAAATAAGCTGGAAACAAAGTTTTTTGGGGAGTTTGTTTATAAAAAAATTGTTTAATGCCGCAGGACAAGGGAAAAATTTGAACGAAGCCATATTTGGGCATCTTAGAGTATTCACATTTCGAGCATTAGAAGATTTTGTGAAATACCATGGATTTAGTATTATAAAAAAGAAGGGAACAACTATATTTACCTCGACAATATTAAGAATGATTAGTCGAATATTTACGCTTTTTCCTCGTATGATGCCTACAATAGTAATTATTGCAAAGAAAGAAGAATAAACAAAGGTCATGTTTTTCGTAAAATAAGAATGGAGGATGCTGTGAGCATGCTACTAAAAGAGCAAGCAAAAGAAATTAGAAAATTAGTTTTGAAAATGGTTTATGATGCGCAAACGTCTCATGTTGGTGCAGCATTATCTATTGTTGATATATTAACTGTATTATATGCCAAGATTCTTAAAATCGACTTAAATAATTTAGATAATTACGAAAGAGATAGATTTATTTTAAGCAAAGGACATGCATGTACAGCTTTGTATGCAACGCTTGCTTACAACAAGATAATTTCAGAAGATTACATAAATAATTATTGTTGCGATGGTGGAAAACTTTTTGGACACCCAAATAGTAAAATCACTCCCGGGGTAGAGTTTTCCACAGGATCTTTGGGCCATGGACTATCAATTGGTGCTGGTATGGCATTAGCAGCTAAAATTGACGGAAATCCTTGCAGGACATTTGTTCTTTTAGGAGATGGTGAATGTAATGAGGGGCAAATCTGGGAAGCAACAATGTTTTCAGCTCAACATAATCTAGATAATCTGAATGTAATTATTGATCATAATAAATTACAGGGATTTGGAAAGACTGAGGGAATTATTG
>Ga0074198_1000758_pt1 | contig 28381 bp, 18 predicted proteins | sample EPASupsiteSAE323_FD_64527 | JGI IMG/M metagenome (GOLD analysis project Ga0074198, IMG submission 64527) | Bioremediated contaminated groundwater from EPA Superfund site, New Mexico - Sample SAE3-23 | ecosystem: Environmental > Aquatic > Deep subsurface > Groundwater > Contaminated ...
TAAAAGAAAAATAATCGATAAAAAAGACTTTTTACTAAAGACAGATAAAGAACTGTTTAAAATTTTGTTTTTCATTTTAACTCCTTGACTTTATATATTTTTAAAATTTCAACCACAAAGCTACATTGCAATATTGTTTTGAAAATTTTTTTATTTATAAGCAACTAAAGAACTTTTAATTTTATTGCTGGATGCGTATAAAATCTATAATAAAAAAGCATTTAACGAAAATTTTTGAAAAGAAAATTATTTTTTTATTTAGTAAAGTATAATATCACATTTTTTTTTAAAAAAACATTGCAAATTTATTGTTTTTTTAAAAAAAATTGACTTGAGTCAATTAATCCAGATTAAAAAACGTGTATAATAAAATTGTAATAAACTAAAAAAATGCTTGTTTAAATTGAAGGAGGCAAAGATTATGAAAAGAAAAATAATCGAAATTAACGAAGAATTATGCAACGGTTGCGGAAATTGCGTAACCGGATGTTCTGAAGGCGCTCTTAAAATAATAAATGGAAAGGCCAAAGTCGTTAACGAAAAATTTTGCGACGGATTTGGCGATTGTATAGGTCACTGTCCCACGGGAGCATTGAAGATAGTTGAAAGAGAAACCGAAGATTTCGATGAAAAAGCCGTTGAAAATCATTTGCGCGATAATTTTGGAGAACAAGCCGTCAATAAAATGAAAGAAGCGCAAAAAAATCATGCGCAAAAATCTGTCGATCATGCTAATGCGTCCCACCATGGCGGATGCCCGTCCGCCCGTTTTATGCAGTTTAATAAAAACGATCAAAAAGCATCTCAAAGCGCCTCCGACAGAAACGCGCCCCTTAAATCAGAGCTTCGCCACTGGCCGGTCCAGCTCCATCTGGTTTCACCCTCGCATCCGGCTTTTAAAAACGCCGACCTTCTTATCGCAGCCGATTGCGTGGCATTCGCTTTCGGAGATTTTCACGAAAAATTACTCAAAGGTAAAACGCTCGCCATAGCATGCCCGAAACTCGACGATACCGATGGTTATGTTGAAAAACTCGTTGAAATATTCAAGTTTAATTCGATTAAAAGCGTCACCTGCGCAATAATGGAAGTTCCATGCTGCTCGGGCCTTCTAAGAATAGTAAAAACGGCAATCGCTATGAGCGGCGTTGATGTGCCTTTAAAAAGCGTTACGATCGGAATAGAAGGAGACATAAAAGACGTTTCTTTATAAAAATATATAAGTACGGTATTTGACATGCTTGATCAAAAAAATTAAAAAGATATGCTTGATTATAAAGTGTTAATATATTTAAATATTACATGTAACTTACATTTAAATTGAAATCGGTTCTTTTGTAATATGGTATCCGGTTATAAATTTTTATTTAATAATTTTGAAAAACATTCGTAAAATGATATAATAAAAATTAAGAATAATGAGCGTGATTGAATTTTTCTATTTTAAAAATAATTTTTTTAATTAATTGACTTAAGTCAATTAATTAAATTGAAAAATAACTTATAATAAAATATGGCGGACAAAAAATATCAATTTAAATGCAGCTTATTTATCAGGTAAAAAAATTAAACGAGGAGGAATTTAAATGTTTTGTTATCAATGCGAACAAACTGCCAAGGGAACTGGTTGCACAATTGCGGGTGTATGCGGCAAAGATCATAATGTCGCGTCTTTACAGGATTTCTTATTGTATGTAACTAAAGGGATAGCGATGTATGCGAATAGGTCGCGTAAAATGGGAGTTAAAAACGACGCCATCGATATAGCGGTTACCGAAAATCTGTTTACATGCATAACCAATGTGAATTTCGATCAGCAAAGAATAAAAGGCCTTATTGAAAGGGCCGAAAAATTGCTTGCCGAAGCGAAACTCGAATACGCTAACTCGTGCAAAAAATACGGCGCCGTGGCGGAAAGACTCGAAGGCCCCGCGGATGTCAAAATACCTGAAGATATCGCTTCAATGATAAAATTCGGCGAAAGTATATCCATAGAAAAAAGAAAACAAAAATTCGGCGAAGACATAACCGGCCTTCAGGAACTATTGACGTACGGCGTCAAAGGAACGGCCGCTTACGCCGATCATGCTCATGTGCTCGGAAAGAAAGACGATTCGATATTTGCGTTTTTTCATGAGGCGCTCGATTATTTGACTAAAGATAATCCAACCATCGACGAACTTCTGGGCTTGAATTTAAAGTGCGGCGAAATAAACCTTAAAACGATGGGCCTTTTAAGCGAAGCTAATACCGGAACTTACGGCCATCCTGTTCCTACGAAGGTCCGCATCAATCCATTGAAAGGAAAAGCCATACTTATTTCCGGCCACGATCTGAAAGACCTCGAAGAGCTGCTTAAACAAACCGAAGGCAAGGGCATAAATATATATACGCACGGTGAAATGCTTCCAGCCCATGGATATCCGCATCTTAAAAAATACGCTCATTTAGCTGGAAATTACGGCGGTGCCTGGCAGGACCAACGTAAGGAGTTCAACGAATTTCCCGGCGCTATTTTAATGACGACCAACTGCATTCAAAAGCCTCAGGACGGCTATATCGGAAGAATATTCACATCCGGCCTGGTCGCGTGGCCCGGTGTAAACCATATTAAAGATCACGATTTTACGCCGGTTATAAAAGCCGCGCTTGAAGCGCCGGGATTTTCTTCCGACGGCGATAATAAAGAAATAATCGTAGGATTCGGCCATAATGCCGTTCTCGGCGTGGCCGACAAGGTTATCGATGCCGTAAAAAGCGGAGCTATAAAGCATTTCTTCTTGATAGGCGGCTGCGACGGGGCTAAACCGGGGCGCAATTATTACACCGAATTTGCCGAAAAAGCGCCAAAAGATACGGTTATTTTAACTCTCGCATGCGGTAAATACCGTTTTAATAAATTAGAATTTGGTGATATAAGCGGAATTCCGAGACTTTTAGATGTAGGCCAGTGCAACGACGCTTATTCGGCGATTCAAATAGCGCTGGCGCTTGCTGGCGCCTTTAAATGCGGCGTAAACGACCTTCCTCTTTCGATGATATTGTCGTGGTACGAGCAAAAGGCCGTGTGCATACTTCTCACCCTGCTTTATCTCGGCATAAAGAATATAAAGCTCGGGCCTTCGCTTCCGGCTTGCGTAACTCCGACCGTATTAAAAGTTTTAATCGATAAATTCAATATATCTCCAATAAAAACAGTCGATGAAGACCTTGCGTCGATATTGAAAAAATAGTTTGTATGAGGGCATGGCACGCCATGCCCTTACATTTCACTGGTATTTATTATTTTTTTTGAATATTCGAAAAATAATTTGTAGCTAAGAAGAAGCGTAACGCCTATAAACGAAGATCCGCTCATTACGATCATCATTGGAAATATCGTGCCGTCGTGTAAAAAATTTACGAAACACGTCGCGAGCGTGCCGGAAAACATTTGAATAAAACCGATCATCGCCGAGGCGCTTCCCGCCGATTTTGTTATAGGGCTTAATGCGAGCGCCGTTGTGTTTGGGCTGAGTACGCCGCATAACAATAAGAATATAAACATTAAAATACATATAGGGATATGACTTACATTTATATTATATGCCGCTTTTATCAAACAAAGCGCTGTGATTAATTGAAACGCGGCGGTAAAAACGCATATTTGAAAAACTTTGAATTTTTTAAGCAATAAGCCGTTTAGCTGGCTTCCTATAATGAGCGCGCAGGCGTTAAGCGCGTAGAGCCAACCGAATTGGGTTTCGCTCATTCCTAATATTTTCATGAAAACAAACGCTGAGCCTGCTATATAAGCGAAAAAGCCGCAGGATAACGCTCCGCTTGCAAAGCTAAATATAATAAATTCATGGTTTTTGAGTATGCCGAAATAATTGATTAAAATATTACGCGGCTTCAGCGATATTGATAAGTCGGGGGTTTTGCTTTCCTTTAAAAAACAAAGCGTCGTTATAAACATAAAAGACCCGAAAATTGAAAGCGTTACAAAAACATACCGCCATCCGAACGCACTTGTTATAAAACCGCCAGCGGTAGGAGCTATAATCGGCGCTACACCCATGACGAGCATAAGATTCGAAAAAATTTTAGCCGTTAACGATATAGGAAAGATGTCTCTTACTATAGCTCTGCCGGCGACCATTCCTACGCATCCGCCGACGGCTTGAACCGCTCTTAAAGCTATCAGCTGGTAGATGCTGCTCGCATAAATGCATCCTACGGATGAAATTACATATAACGCGAGGCCTGCGAGCAAAGGTTTTTTTCTTCCATAACGATCCGATATGGGCCCGAAAACAAGCTGGCCAAAACATATTCCAATGAAATAAGCCGTGAGCGAGTATCCTACCATTGCCATACTGGTGTTTAAACTGATAGCGATTTTATCGAAACCAGGCAGGTACATATCTATTGAAAATGGGCCTATGGCGGCTAAGCCTCCAAGTAATAAAATTAAGATTCTCATGTTTTTAGCTTTTTCGCGGTTCATGCTTATTTCCTTTCCATTTGCAGGAGTACATAAAATAAATAAATTTAAATTTTATTGATGTTTAAGGCCGGTGCGTCCATAAAGAGCCATTACATGTAAAAATAATCGTTTGAGATGTAAAGAATCGAAGCGGTTAAAAGTATATATAATAAAAGCCTTTCATTATAACTCTTTTTAAACAAATTGTCAAAAATAAAACTATTTTTTTTAAAAAAAAACAAGATAATAAATAGTTTTTGAAAATCGTTTCATACTATTTACATATTTTAAAAATTACTCATTAAGACCATCGCACCAAAAATCGATTAATGTTGTTTTTAATATTAATTTAATTGAATTTACACTAATAACATTTTAATTGCATATGAAAATAATTTGTGATAAAATAGCGTCACATTTATAAAAAAAATTAAAATAACGGGAGGAAATAGTGAAATCATTAGCTAAGTGGACATTATGCCTTTATATGGCGACTATATTCGGTGGCAGCGCTATAGCGGCTGGAAATGAAACGGCGGTACAGGAACCAACGGTATCAACCATCGAAGCTCCGAAAAAGGTTAAAAAATCTAAAAAAGAAAATACCCTTAAAAAATATGTTAAAAAAGGCAAATTGAGTGAAGCCGAAGCGGCCAAAATAAAAGAAGAAATAAAGAACGAACTTAAAAATGAAATAATAAGCGAAATTAAAGCCGAACTCAAAGAAGAAATAAAAACCGATGTTAAATCGAATGTAAAAGAAGAACTTCAGGTTGAAGCAAAAATCGAAAAATCAAAAGAAGTCGAACTAGCTAAAAAAGCTAAAGAAAACGATATGAGCATAGGCGGTTATACTCAGCTTCAATATGTTGACAATAATGCAGTTGGCAATGCTTCATCTTTTAACGTAGCAAGAACAAGACTCATCGTCAAGAAAAAAGTCGACGATAAATTGAGCTTTTTTTTGCAGACAAATTTAAGCGGCAATGCTGCTAATAATGCCAACAGCAGCGCCAATCCTAAAATGACGCTCATGGACGCCACCGTCAATTATCAGGCTACACCGAGCCTCTTAATTTCAGGCGGCCAGTTCGTAGTTCCCTTCGGCCTTGAAACAGTTCTTGGCCCTAAAAATATATTCATGATAAACACGGCCCAGGTCGGCGGCAATGCAGATCATGAAATAGTCGGCGACGACCAGCGCGATCTCGGCGTTATGTTTATTCAAAAACAGAAAAATAATCCTTTCACTTATACTTTGTCTTTAACCGATGGCGAAGGCATTAACCGCCGTAACGATTCTAATGATAACAAAACCGTTACCGGAAAAATAGCTTACGCTCCTAATAAATATTGGCATATCGGCGTTTCCGCGATGTCCGGCAAGAGATACAAAACGGCTATGACCGCGGCTAACGGAATCACTTTATACGGAACGAAAGGCGTAGCTACTCCGTCGCAGAATTTCGATAAAACCGGCACGGGCCTTGAATTCAAATATAAAAAAGACAAATGGTTCTGGCAGGGCGAATATCAATGGTTAAAAACAGGCCTCGCAGGCCGTATCAGCGATCTTAAAGGCCGCGGCGGATATGTCGAAACCGGTTATATGATGACCAAAAATCTCGAACTCGCTTTAAAAGAAGACATATTCCTTCCTGATACCAGCAATTCAGACTCAAAGAGAACCATACACGCAGCCGGCTTAAACTGGTATTTTACCAAAGCCGCAAAATGGCAGGTTGTTTATGAAAAACGCAAAGAAACCCCTGAAGTTCAAAATGACTTCTGGGCTTCGCAGCTCCAGCTCGAATTCTAGTTTAATCCTGTAATCAACTTAAATCTTTAAAAACAAAACCGGCTTTCGTATAAACTGCGAAGGCCGGTTTTGTTTTTTTTGAATTGTATATGTTAATAATTTATGGTAAAATCTTTTTTTTGTGCGATATTAATAAACATCAGGAGAAAATAGTGAAATCAATAGTTAAATGGATTTTATTCTTTTACATGGCGATGTTATTTGGAAGCAGCGCAATAGCGGCTGGAAATGAAGCGGCGGTACAGGAACCAACGGTATCAACTGTCAAAGTTCCGAAAAAAGAAAATGCCCTTAAAAGATATATTGAAAGAGGAAAATTGAGCGAAGCCGAAGCTGCTAAAATAAAAGAAGAAATCAAAAATGAAATAATAAGCGAAATTAAAGCCGGGTTTAAAGAAGAAATCAAGGCCGGCGTTAAATTGAACATAAAAGAAGAATTTCAGATTGAAGCTAAAATCGAAAAATCAAAAGAAGTCGAGATCGCAAAAAAGGAAAAAGAAAAAGATATTTACATAGGCGGTTATACTCAAATTCAATATACGGACAATAATGCATCCGGCAATGCTTCATCTTTTAACGTAGCGAGAACGAGACTCATTATTAGAAAAAAGCTCGACGATAAATTATACTTTTATTTGCAGACAAATTTAAAGGGAAATGCCGCCAATAATGCTAATAGCACCAATAGCCCAAAGTTGACGCTTCTTGATGCCACAATTAATTATCAGGCTGCAGGTCTTGAAATCAGAGGCGGCCAATTCACCACGCCATTTGGCCTTGAAAATATGATTGGCGCAAGAAAAAAATTCTTGATAAATTCTTCGCAGGTACTTAACGGCGATCATGAAATGGCCAGCGACGATCTTCGCGACGTTGGCGTTATGTTCATTCAAAAACAGAAAGATAATCCTTTCACATATTATCTTTCAATTACCAATGGCGAAGTAGTGAACAATTGTAATGATTCAAACGACGAAAAAACATTCACCGGAAGAATTCTTTATAATCATTATAAATTCTGGCAGTTTGGAGCTGCGGCCAGGTCTGGAAAAAGATACAAAGCCGCTTTTGACGCGGCTAAAGGTATAACTTTATACGGCTCTAACGGCGGGGCGACGCCGGCTCAAAATTTTAATAAATTAGGCTGCGAATTTGATTTCAAATATAAAAAAGACAAATGGTTCTGGCAGGGCGAATATCAATGGTTGAAAACCGGTCTTGCAGGCCGTATCAGCGATCTTAAAGGGCGGGGCGGATATGTCGAAACGGGTTATATGATGACCAAAAATCTCGAACTCGCTTTAAAAGAAGACGTATTTCTTCCCGATACCAGCAATTTAAATTCGAAGAAAATTATACATTCTGCCGGCCTGAACTGGTATTTCAATAAAGCTGCAAAATTGCAGGTTGTTTATGAAAAACACAAGGAAACTCCCGAAGTTAATAACGATTTCTGGGCTTCGCAGCTCCAGCTCGAATTCTAATTTAATCTTGTATCAGCTAATTAAAACCTTTAATAACAAAACCGGTTTTCGGAAAAACTACGAAGGCCGGTTTTGTTATTAATTGAAATATTTCAAGCAAGGCACTTGCATTACTTTTTATTTATCCGATTCTGACATATAATAAAGAACCGGCACCGTCATTCTTGAAAGAAAGGTCGATGCTATTTCTCCTGCCATAAGCGAGATCGCGAGGCCCTGAAATATCGGGTCGAAAAGCATTACGAACGATCCTACCACTACGGCGGCAGCGGTTAAAAGCATCGGCCGGAACCTTATGGAGCCGGCTTCTACGACCGCTTCTTTGAGAGGAAGCCCTTCCGCGATCTTTAAATTTATGAAATCGACTAGAATTATAGAATTGCGCACTATTATTCCAGCTCCGGCGATAAAACCTATCATCGACGTCGCCGTGAAAAAAGCTCCGAACAGATAATGAGCCGGGAGAATGCCGACTAACGTCAGCGGTATCGGCGCCATTATTGCAAGAGGCGTTTTAAACGACTGGAACCATCCGACTACGAGAATATATATGAGTATCATCGCCAGGGCGAATGCTATGCCCAGATCGCGAAACACTTCTATCGTTATGTGCCATTCGCCGTCCCATTTCAGATAATAACCGAGCGAAGTATTTTCGGGTGTCTTCGTCGTGAACGTATATTGCGTAAGCGGCTTCTGATCTGGCGTTTTATAAGTTGAAAGTATATTACGCAATTTTAATATAGGATAGACCGGGCTTTCTTCCGAACCTGCTACGTCCGCAACTACGTATGAAACATGCTTTAAATTTTTGTGATATATATTTATGTTATCGTAGGTTTTATCGATGTTCATTATTTCGGATAACGGAGTGGCGCGCCCCGTCGATCTTGAAAAAGCATACATATTTAAGATATTTTGAACGGACGATCGGCTTTTTTCGGGAGGCGTTACGTTGATGAAAGTGTCTTCGATTTCATCGGGGTCGTGCATAAGCGAAAATTTGCTTCCGCGCATTCCAAGTTCGGCCGCGCTCATGACATCGCTATAAGAAAGCCCGTTAAGCGCCGACTTTTCTCTATCTATATTTAAAATATAACGTTCCGAAGTGTCTTCGACGTAAGTGTCTATGTCGACCACTCCGTCGGCTTCTTTGAATTTTTTAGCTATGTCGCCGGCCATGAATTTTACCGTTTCGTAATCGGGGCCGTAAATTTCAGCTACGAGCGTCTGTAAAACGGGCGGTCCCGGAGGAACTTCGGCTACTTTTACGTTGGCGTTATATTTTTTAGCTATTTTTTGTATTTCGGGCCTTGCGGCCGTTGCGATTTCGTGAGAGCTTCTGTTGCGCATATGCTTTGATAAAAGATTTACCTGGATATCCGATACGTTCTGGCCGCTTCTTAAAAAATAATGCCGGACGAGACCGTTGAAATTGTATGGGGCCGCCGTACCAGGATATAAAGTGAGATTGTCGATTTCGGGAATTTTTGCTATATATTTAGCTATATCTTTCGTGGCTTCGGCGGTTTGCTCAAGCGTGGAGCCTTCGGGCATATCGATTATTACCTGAAATTCCGATTTATTATCGAAAGGAAGCATTTTTACTCTTACCAATTTAAAAGGTACGAATAATATCGATATTAAAAGAAGCGATACGACAAAGCCCAGAAAGTAATAGCGGTGCTTTTTGCTTTCAAGAATAGGGTTCATCATTTTTTTATAAAGCCTTGTCAGAAAATCGTCATGCGTTTCATCGTGGCCGCTTTTTCCAGATTCGATATCTTTTAAATTAAGAATTCTTATTGAAGCCCAGGGCGTGACTATGAAGGCCACTATGAGCGAAAATATCATTGCGGCCGATGCTCCGACCGGAATCGGACGCATATACGGCCCCATCAACCCTGAAACGAAAGCCATCGGGAGTATGGCCACTATTACCGCGATAGTGGCGAGAATTGTCGGGTTTCCGACTTCGGCCACCGATTCCACCGCTACCGTGAACATATTTCTTCCCCGGTTTCGCGGAAGATGGAAGTGACGGACCATGTTTTCGACGACTACTATGGCGTCGTCGACTAATATTCCTATCGAAAAAATAAGCGCGAAAAGGGTTATTCTATTTAAAGTGTATCCGTATAAATAAAATATTAAAAGCGTCAGCGCCAGCGTGACCGGTATCGCGATGGCGACTATGGCCGAGGCCCTGAAACCGAGAAAAGACCATATTAATATAACTACCGAAATAGTGGCGAGCGCCATGTGATATAATAATTCATCCGATTTTTCTTTCGCCGTTTCACCATAATTTCGGGTAACGCTTATCTCGATGTCTTTCGGTATATACATGCCTTTTATTTTTTCAAGCTTATCGAGCGCCTCTTCGGCTATTGTAATCGCATTGGTGCCTTTTCTTTTAGATATAGATATAGTTACGGCGTTTTCAAACCCGCTTTCGGTCTTGTCCGCTTCGCGGCCGTTTTTGAATAAAACGTAATTTTCCGGTTCTGAAACGTCGTCGGTTATCTTTGCTATTTCTTCAAGATAGATGGCGCGTTTATTTATAGAACGCACGACGAGCTTTTTTATTTCGCCGGTAGATTTAAAGAATTTCCCGATGCTGACTTTATATTCGGTATTCGAATTTTTAAATGAATTATTCAAACTTTGCCTGTTCGAATCGGTTATGAGCTGGATAATTTCCATCGGTGAAATCGCGTACGCCGCGAGTTTGTTCGGGTCGAATTCTATGCGGATTTCCCGGCGCAGACCGCCTATGATATTTACTTCCGAAACGTCGTTGACCGATTTCATTTCATTCATGATCTGCGCAGCCGCGCGCCTTAAATCGTAATGACCGTAATTTTTACTGTGCAGCGTGAGCGCTAATATCGGAACATCGTCGATAGAGCGGCTTTTGATATAAGGGCCGTAGACGTTAGGCGGTATTCTGTCTTTATGGTGTTCGAGCTTTTCCATTATTTTAACTATGCTTTTTTCGGCATCTTCGCCCACTTTAAAACGCACTATGCTCATTGCCTGTTCGTTTTGCGCCGTGGAATATATGTAATCGACTCCCGGTATTTCCCACAGAAGTTTTTCCATGGGATTTATTATGCGTTTTTCAATTTCAGCCGGGGAAGCTCCGGGCATGCGCACGAAAACGTCCGCCATGGGAATTATTATTTGTGGCTCTTCTTCGCGCGGAGTCATCACTATGGCGAATAATCCTAGAATTAAAGATAAAATCAATAAAAGCGGAGTGAGCTTTGAATTTATGAACCCTTTCGCAAGCGCGCCGGCGAAACCGCTATGAACATATTCCGAATTGCCGGCGGGAGTTTCGCCGTTTATATTTTTATTGATGTCGTTTTTCATAAATACCACTTCCTTCGAGATAATAGTGAAACGCTATAGCGCGGCGCGCTTATTTTTTTATTATTACGTCGCCAGGGTTCAGGCCTGATAATATTTCAGTAAGATTGCCGTTTTCTTCTCCAGGCCTTACATATTTGAATTCGTTTTCAGAAACGTATACCATATAAATCTGGCCTCTTTTTACTAAAAAATCGCTCGGAACAGCTATCGATTTTATTTTATCTTTTTCGAAAAGCCCGCGCGCATACATTCCGCTTTTTAAACGCGGATCATATTTAAGCGCTATTTTAACTATGAAAGTGTGCGTCATCGTGTCGCCGCTTGGAACGAGTTCGGCTACCTCTCCAAAAAAAACCTGGTCGTCTACGACATCGACTATTACTTTTATGCTGTCGCCTATTTTTATTTTATTTATTATTTGCTCCGGAATTACAGCCGAAAACAGCATATTTTTATATTCCTCGACTGTAACAAGCGGCATTCCGGGAGCCGCTATCATCCCAACTTCGGTCTGGCGCAATGTTATGCGGCCATCTATAGGAGAAGATATCGAAGTGTATTGTTTCATTCTTTTAGTTTTAGTTATATTGGCGTTTATTTGTTTTTCTTTGGCGTCAATCTGGGCATACTTTGATTTTATTACTTCTATTTGAGCGTTAATCTCATTTAATCTTGACGCCGCGGTTTTATAGGCTGCTTCGGCTTTTTCGAATTCCTGAATCGGAAGGGTTTTAGATTGGTAAAGATTTTTCATTCTTTGATATGTTGAAATAGCCAGATTGTTTTGAGCTATAACGGCCGGCTTTCCGGCTTCGGTAAGATCGAGATTTTTTCCGAGCTCTATTTTGCTGCTTGCGATTTCAGCGAGGCCCGCTTCGAGCGCCGCGAGATCGGCGTTTATTTCTGCATCGTCTATGGATATTAAAATTTCCGACGATCTGACGTTTTCGCCTTCGCGTTTATCGAATTTAGTTATAGTCCCCATTACTTTCGATGAAAGCGTCGTCACCGTTTTAGGGGCAAGAATTCCGGTGGCTTCAAAATAAACAGGCTTATCTTCGATTTTTACAGTGTATTTATTGTCCTGTTGCGCATATAAAGCCGTATTATGCAATAAAATAGATAAAAGCGCGATTGATAATAATTTTGATAAGACATTCATATTAACCTCCACATTTTTATATAAATTGAAATTTTAATTTTTTTAAAGCAAATTATATACCAGATGAATAAAATCGGGAAAAAGCGCCTGAAGGTAAAAAAATATCGTTTAAAAAATAAATGCTATGTAATTTTTACTATGCAAATATTTCATAGGCCGTTTCACCTTTTTTTGAATGTTTTGATTTAGGCCGTAAATAAAGCATTTTAATTAAATTTAAAAAACGGCATGCAACTTGTATTATAACCTAGTGAAAAAGAAAAAACAATAAAAATAAAAAGGAGATGGTATTATGAGTAATAACCACATAACCTATGTAACCGATGAAAATTTTCAAAAAGAGGTAATTGAATCGAATATTCCAGTTTTTGTAGACTTTTTCGCCAACTGGTGCGGCCCGTGCAAATATTTTGCAAACGTGCTTGAAGAAGTTGCGCCAAAGTATTCGGATAAAATAAAATTCGTAAAGATAAACGTCGATGAAAATCCTAAAACCGCTTCGAGTTCAAATATTTATTCTATACCCACCTTGATGTTCATAAAAAACGGAAAAATTGAAAAAGTGACCAGCGGCGCTCTTTCTAAAGATGTATTTATATCCGAAATAAACAAATTTATATCTTAAGTTATTTGATTATAAAAAGCTGCCTATACTATCTTGCGCTCTTTTATTATTTTTTATATTGTGTTATAATTTTACTTAAAATAACCAAGTTTTACTTTCAGGAGAAAAAATGACCAAGTTAAAAGATAATAATAATGATTATCTTCAAGAAGTTAACAGTTTCATAGATGTTTGCGACAGGCTCGATACGGCGAGGCTTCGGTTTAAAAGCCTTTTTAAGCGTCATGCTCTAAAAGTATCTAATTTAAAAGAAAATTTCGAAAGTTTAACTCAAAACCAATCGCTTCGCAACTTTTTTCCGGATGAAACCACGATTTTTAACATATTTAATAAAATGCCCGATATCGCCTGGATAAAAAGCAGCAATGGAAAATTTATCGCTATTAACGATATGTTCGAAGAAGCTTATGGGGTTAAAAAGGAATTTATAATCGGCAGGACATGCTATGATATATGGCCGAAAGAAATGGCTGATTCTTTTAATAATGACGATAAATCGGTTATAGAGGCTAAAAGGCAAAAAACCATAATAAAAAAATTTAGCGATAAAAATGGAAATTCGGTATGGCTTGAATTCATTAAAATGCCGCTTTTAGGCCCTGATAACGAAGTTATAGGCATATTTGGAATTACGAGAGATATTACTGAATATCAAAAAATGAACGAACAGTTATCTGATCAGATTAAATTGGAAGCTCTTGAAATACTTGAAATGAAAAATAAGCTCGATATCGAATTTAAGCAAAGGCATTTAATAGAAGAAAAATTGAAGCTTATGCTTAATAAATTTGAAGGCAGCAATAAAAATCTTATAGATGTAGGAAGCGCGGTTAACTCATCTATGAACTATTTAGTTTATTTAACTGGATTATTGCGTAATTCTAATCTGGACGAAGCTACGGCGAAGCAAATATTGGCGATAGAAGAAATGGCGATGAATTTAATAACTTCCGTTGATAATATTATCAGCCCGCCTAAATCATAAAAATAATTTATACTTGTTTACTCAAGTTTTTTATGTTATTATTAATTAACACCTATAATATTTAAGGAGGTAATAAAATGCAGGCATCCGCAAAGATTGAAAGAAAAAACGCCATCACATTCAAAGGCAACCCGCTTACATTAATGGGCGAGGAAATTAAAATTGGCATGCGCGCACCGAATTTTGAGGTTTTAGCTAACGATTTGTCTCCGGTTACGCTCGCTAATTACGATAAAAAGATAAAGATCATATCGGTTGTTCCGTCTCTTGATACCTCCGTTTGCGACGCTCAGACGAGAAAATTTAACGAAATCGCGGCTTTGGCGCCTAACGAACCTGTCGTTCTAACGATATCCATGGACCTTCCTTTCGCGCAGGCCAGATGGTGCGGCGCCGCCGGAATTAAAAACGTAGTTACGCTTTCCGATCATAAATCGGCTTCATTCGGACTTGCATATGGCGCTCTTATAAACGAGCTCCGTCTTTTAACCCGCGCTATTTTCATAATCGATAAAGAAAACATAATAAGATATGTCGAATATGTTGCTGAAGTTACGTCTTTTCCAAATTATGAAAGAGCGGTTGAAGAGCTTAAGAAAATTTAATAGTATATTTTTGGTAGTTTAAATAATAAAAAACGCGCCTGCAAAAAAGTGGCGCGTTTTTTATTAGAAGTTACAATATTTTTTTAATTCTTCGAGCGGCAGATTTCCTGAAAATACTTTTGCCGCTATTTTAATGGCTTCGGGATCGCCCATAATTACTGCGCCCAATGCTACGCCGTTTTTCGCGCAAATTTTATAAAATGCATTCCCTTCTTCTTTTTTGTAGACTTCGGCGTTTTCGTAGGAAAGTTCGCCGGCGATATAAAGGTTGATATCTTTAATTTTAAGCATGCTCGTAAAGATAGCTTTTTTATATTCCATGCTCTTTCCGCTCATATTCTGGCCTGCGACCAATCCCTGCTGTTTAGCCAGCGGCCATATGCCGTATAAAACGCCGTTAAGCGAAACGGCGTCGCCGGCAGCGTAAATGTCTTTTATAGAAGTTTCAAGAAAATTATTTGTTATTATTCCGCGGTCGCAATTAATTCCAGCTTCTGAGGCTATTTCCTTTTTGCTTTTTATTCCGGCGGAGCAGATAACCAGCTCGGCGTTTATTTGAACGTTGGAGTCGAGATCGATTTTTTCAACGGCGCCGTTTCCAATCAATTTTTTAACGCCGGTTCCCATGAAAAAATGAATTCCATTTTTTTCAAGAATGTTTTGCAGAATTTTTCCGGCAGAAGCGTCAAGCTGTCTTGGCATAAGCGTTTCAAATTTTTCTATAACCGTTACATTTTTTCCGGCATTTATAAATCTTGAGGCTATTTCAAGCCCCAAAAGGCCGCCTCCGATTACAGCGACATTATTGCAATTTTTTGAATACAGTTTTACTTTTTCAAAATCCTGGAAATTCCTGAGCGCGAAAAATCCTTTTAATTCATTGCCTGAAAGTTCTGGAACCAATGGTTCCGCTCCGGTAGCTATTAAAAGCCTGTCGTAGAAAAATTTTTCGCCGCCGGCAGATAATATATATTTTTCGCCTGGCTCAATTTTTACTATTTTAGTGTTAAGTTTCAGATTAATTCTATTTTTTTCGTAAAACTCAATTTTATTAATCGTAAAATTACTTATTCCTAAATCCATATCTATCAATTCTACGAGTTTTGGCCGGTAATAAAAAGGATATTCATCTTCTCCAAAGATAGTAATTTCGCCGGCGATATCATTTTTTCTTATGTTAATTGCGGCTTCGTTACCGCTTACTCCCATTCCTATTATCAAATATTTCAAAAATTATCATTCCTTTCGGTAAAATAACGCAAATAAAAAAACCGCTTTTTAATATATGTTCAGCGGCTTTTTTATCGTAATAAATTTTCTTTTCTCTATTTTTATTGGTTTAATTTTAAATGTTTTACTGATTTTTCAAGGCCTTTTGAAAGGCTCATAATGTTCATATCAATAAATTGCGATACGTCGTTTCTTTCAATTTTAAGTCTTTTCGCAATAGCTGTGTTATAAGAATCGAATATTTGAGACATATATGACGATAATTCAGCGGCATTATTAATTGAATTGAGTTTTTCGGCAAATTCTTTTCCTATTACAAAACCGGTCGTGTCTTCTTCGAGCGGTTTTATGCCGGGAATGAATAGACCCATGAGTTGTTCAGCGTCTTCATCGTACATAGTGTCTTTGATCATTTCGCGGGTAAGCGTTCCATCGTTTATGGCGTTTATGAAACTTTCTTTCAATTTATCTGTTTTGGCTTGAAGATTTCTTATAACTTTGTCGTTTCCACTGAATTCTTCATTTGAAATGTTTTTAGATACGATTGAATTTAAATTATCTACCGATATTTTAGCGGCAATGGCATTTGTTTGATTGACGCCGGTGTTTATTATAGGAAGTTCTTCTTCGACGACGCCGTGCTTTTTAAGCATTTTGCCCGCCGTTCTTGGAAACGATATCCCTAGATTGTAAATGACTTTTTTCAAAGTCCATTCTTTAAATTGCTGTTCTTTTGGAAGCACCGTATTTAACAGTAAAAATAAGTTGTTGGTGCAACTGTTGTTGATCGTGTTATATTTTTCATTGTCGCGATTTTTAACCGACTCTTCGATAACGTTTTTTAACATCTGAACTTTTTGTTCGTGTGAAAGTTTTAACTTATAAGGTATTAATATTTTCGATTCTACCGCGCAGTATTGAAGATAATCTTCTTTGCTTCCAAGCTGGTAAACTATGAAAAATTCGCCGAAATTTCCTTTAAGGAGACTGTATTTCTGGCCTTTTTGAAGCCTCGCTTCAATCGAAAGAATGAAACCGCTCGATTTTTCGTTTTTATCGGTGGCGACGGCCGGTTCGCTGAATTCAAAAAGCAGGAGGCAATGAGCAGCGAGCCATTCGGGCGGAAAAGGTTTTACGAAAAATATTACGTCTTTTACTTTATTAACGTCGATAGAGGCGTTGCGCCAGCGCGGTTCGAGGTTGTTTGCGGAATTGTCGAATCCCCATCTTATGTTTGAAACATTATATATTCCATTTTCAGCGGCGCTTATTAATCCGGCCGGACGCTGCCTTTCATTCCATTCGTATGCGTGAAGCTGGCCGTATATGGTTAAAATTATCGTTAAAATAAAACCAAGCGATAAAACGGCTTTTTTCATAAATATCCTCCAATTTTTAAGATAAAAAATAATACAAAAAAATTTTATTTCATATATTATAACATTTTTAAAAGGCTTCGTAAAGGAATCGTGGAAATGTTTATTGAAAAATATCTTTAAATATGCTAATATAACGGTTAAAAATGCTATATTAAGCGGGGGCTATATGGACGATACAGATTTAAAGAAAAGCCATTTTAACGATATAAAAAAAGGCGAACGGTTTGAATTTGGAAAAAACTGGAAACGTTTTCTTTCGTGCCTGAACGAAGAAAGAATTTCCGAAGCCGAAAAGTCTTTGAAATCGATGATCGGAATGGCGGATTTTCGCGGTCTCAGCTTTTTAGATATAGGCTCCGGAAGCGGGCTTTTTAGTCTGGCTGCGCGAAGGCTCGGCGCAAAGGTCCATTCTTTCGATTACGATCCTCAGGCTGTCGCATGTACGACTGAATTGAAAAACCGCTATTTTGAAGGCGATTCCGATTGGATTGTAGAACATGCTTCGATACTCGATAAAAATTATACCGGTAAATTATCAAAATTTGATATAGTATATTCATGGGGAGTTTTACATCATACATCCAATATGATGGAAGCGCTTTCAAACGCCGGCGGGCTTGTTTCAGAAAACGGCCATTTATATATAGCTATTTACAACAAGCAACCTTTTTTATCGACTTATTGGCTTTACGTTAAAAAAACTTATAACGCCGCGCCGCGCCTTATTAAAATACTTATGGAAATATTTTTCTCTTTGTTTTTTGTTTTGAGAATGCTTGCCGCCGATATATTGCGACGTGAAAATCCGCTTAAAAGATATCGCGGCATGAATAAGCGCGGCATGAATATATTCGTGGATATAACCGACTGGATAGGAGGCCTTCCTTTTGAAACGGCAGCTCCGGAGGAGATATTCAAATTTTATCGCGACAGGGGCTTTAGTTTAAAAGAGCTCGTTACATGCGCCGGAAAGCATGGATGCAACGAATATGTTTTCAAAAAAAATCAGAATTAAAAGTTTTAATTTATTGATTTTCATAAAAGCTGTCTATTTTTTCGATGACTGCTTTTATTTCATCGATATCGAAAGGTTTCGATACATGAAAATTCATTCCCGCCGTAATGCATTCATCGATATCCGATTGCATTGAATACGCGGTCATGGCTACTATTGGAATATCAAAACCCTCGTCCCTCAGTTTTTTTGTTGCGCCAAGTCCGTCTAATTCGGGCATTTGAACGTCCATCAGCACGAAATCAAAATTTTTTCTTTTTTTCTTAGATTCTTTTAAAATTTCAACGGCCTTTTCCCCGTCATTTACGGTTTCGTAGTTATGGCCAAGAATGGAAAGCATTCCCGTAACGACCGTCATATTGAGTTCATTGTCTTCGGCTACAAGCACCTTATACGTTTTCATTTTTTTTACGTACATATCTGAACTAACATTTGGCGCTGATTTTATGCTGGTTGCCGCGGATGATTTTTCGAAACGGAGAGAAAAATAAAAATGGCTTCCCTCTCCGAATTTACTGTTTACAAAAATTCGTTCTCCGCCCATCAGCTTGACGAGCCTGTTTGAAACCGATAAACCGAGGCCCGTTCCACCGGCTTTTCTTTCTCCACGAATAAAAGGCAAGAAGATTTTTTCGAGAAATTCTTCCTTTATTCCAATGCCTTCGTCTATGACTTCAAATTTAATCGTCGATTCGTTGGCATCGTCATTTACGAGTATGGCCCTGATTTCTATTTTTCCTTTTTCACTATATTTAATTGCATTATTAACAAGATTTAAGACCACCTGAGTCAATCTGACCGGGTCCCCTTTATATTTTATAAAATATAGATCCGGTGAAATAATTACGTTTATATTTAATTTTTTTATTTTAACTTCCGGAGTGACGACATTAATTACCCTGTCTAAAACTCCCAGCAGATCGACTTCAACGTTTTCTATGGTAAATTTTCCGGCTTCAATTTTAGACAGGTCTAAAAGATCGTTTATAATCGAAAGCAGGTGTTTTCCGCTGGATTTTATATTGCTTAAATATATTTTTTGTTCGTCGCGCGCAAGAGGGTCGGCTATCAATAATTCGGTAAAACCCAGCACGCTGTTAAGCGGCGTTCTTATTTCGTGGCTCATATTAGCCAGAAACCGGCTTTTGGCCTGGTTTGCTTCTTCGGCCGATTCTTTAGCCCTTTTTAAGTCGAGTTCGTAATTTTTAACTTTAGTGACATCTTGTAATATTACGAGAGCTGCGGCTACTTTTTCGGCGTTATCTTTAATGGGCGTTATTTGCATATTTATCCATATCGTTTCGCCGTCTTCAGTTATTTCTTCTTCTGTAGAGTGCGTTTCACCGGTTTTAAAAACATCTTTTATTTTTTCGAGATATTTGTCGCCGGTTTTATCGTTAAATAATTTATGCTGAAAATCGCTTATAAAGTCTTTGTTTTTTTTCCCGATCAAAGGCGCGGCATATTTGTTTACATAAAGAATACGGCCGTCATAATTAACCATGAATATTATGTTTTTAGAAATTTCAGCGAGCGAGCGGTACATATTTTCGCTTCTTACGAGCATTGTTTCGTTCTGGATATTTTTGCGTCTGAGGCTTATGAGGTTTTCTATTTCGTTTATTATAGCTTGAAGGTTTTTAACTCTTAAATCCGAAAAATCATTTGGTTTTAAAGAATAAAAAACGGCTCCGCCTTCGATTTTTCCGTCAATTTTAACGTTTATGGCGCAGTTTGATTTGTAACCGAGAGCTATTAACGACTCGCAGCATTTTTGCGATTCCATATCGGGATATGAAAAAGGCTGGCCGCTTTTTATAGCGTTAATAAGAGCGCATTTTGATCCGCCGGTGCATGCTGCCGTTATACTCTTTTTAGCCGTATCGCCGTTAAAATCTGCGGGGCAATAATTTCCGGCGCAAAACAGGGGTTTTATCGTTTGATTGTCGTTGATTATGCCGTACCAGGCCATGCAAAAATCGTATTCGCTGACGAATTTATTTAAAAACGCCTGCCACAGATCGAATTCGCATGATTCGTATTTAATGTCGCGTACTGTGGCCAATAAGGACATTGCGGCTTTACTTTCTTTAAGTTCTTCACGGTTGCGTTTGGTTTCGGTAATATCACTGGCGATCGAACAAACATATTCAATCTGGCCTATTTTTAAATAACTAGATTCCACTTCGTACCATTTTTCTTCGCCGTTTTTTTCGCGGCACATTCGCTCTAGCTTCATGCTGCCTTTTTCTTTAAGATTTTTTATGTTATTGAGGCTGTCTTCGAATGAATAGGGTTTTTTGAAGCGGGACCAGAATTTATTTGAGTTGAAATCGCTTAAATCTTTAAATTCGGTTACTTCGAAAGCTTTTTTATTAGCGTAAATGATTTTTAAATTTGAAGCTTCGCAAATGAATACGATTAAATTTATAGAATCGAAAACATGTATATAATTATTTACATCAAAGTTCTTATGCACGTTTCGTATCCTCTATGGCGACGTTCCTGTGAAATTATACAATAATTAGGCAATAAAAACAATATAATTTTTGCTTAATCTATTTTAAATTTAATGAAAAATCAGTTAATTTATCGTAAAATGAAAAAACCGCCTTGAATTTTAAACAGGCGGTTTTTATGGTTTGAAATAAATTTAATCAGCTTATCAGTTGAGCCTTTTATATTGCTGTAGTTTTATGTCCGGGAAGTAATTGTTTATGAATTTAAAATCGCGGCGGCTGAATTCCGAGCCGACGGTACATCTAAATTGATGTTCCAGTCCGCTTTTTAAAATCATATCTACCGATTTATAAAGCGATTCAGGGTTTCCATAATAGCAAAACTTTTTATAATCGTCGAAATTACTTTTTATATCCATGGCAATGAAATCTATAAGTTTATCGTTTATTATTTCATAAAGAATATCGAAATTAGTTCCGTTGGTATCGAGCTTTATTTTTTTGTTCGATGTTTCTTTTAAAAATCGTATGAAATTTATTAAATTACGTCCCTGAAGGGTCGGCTCGCCGCCCGAAACCACGATTGCGTCAGATAGTTTGTTTCCCGCGGCATGTTTTACGCAGGAATAAATTTCATCGATGCTTAAAACATGTGAATTTTTCATCATAGCCATATTGTGGCAATACGAACAGTTCATGTTGCATCCGGCCGTGAAAAAAACCGAAGCTGTTTTGCCCGGATAATCGCAAAAGCTCGACGGCTGATAGCCATATATGCTAAGTTCTATACGTTTTGCTTTATCCATTTTAAAAAGCTTCCTTTGAGCTCGGTTTTAGATATTATTTCGCTTCCGCGCGCTTTTATGATAACGGGAAGTTCGTTAACATTATAGTAACATGCCAGGGCGAGCCCTTCGTTATCTTTAATGCTTATTTGCTCTATTTTGTCTTTTTTATCGCCGCTTAATATATGTTTTTTAATTTCTTCGCATTTCGGGCAGTTTTCTTTTCCAAAGAAATATACTTTTTCGGCGATGTTTTCGAAACCTGAAATATGAAAGCGCTGCATGTCGAAATTAACTTTTGTGCGGTCTTTTAATTCGGCGAGCTTTCCTTTAGTCCAGCCCGTTATTTGTGAAAAATATCCGGTGACGCGCGTTTCGCAATATATATTTTTAGACGAACAGCCTGGGCATGTTTCGTGAAAGCCGCGATGCATTGTATGGCAGTCGCAGCATACGGTCATGTCCGGACTGTCGGCGGTTTGTACGGCGTTCGTATTGTAAAAAACGTTTTTATAAAGCGAAGCCAGTGCGTTATGATCGGGCTCCGATTCGCCGAACCAGTTGTGTATGATGGTTCCGGCCTGAATCATCGGGTCGAATTTCGATTGTTTTTCGATTCTCGTGAATATATCGACGCCGCTGTCGTAGGCGAGATGTACCGAATTTGTGTAATATACGTCTCCGGTTTCGACGCTGCCGCGAACGTACTTTCTTGATTCGGGGAAATATTTAAGATCGAGAAGCGCTGCGCGAAGACCGAGCCCTTCAGCTGGAGTCTGTTCGAGAAGGCATGTGATTCCATATTTATCGGAAGCCTTTTTAACGCTTTCATGAAGATATGCGATAATTCTTAAACCTAAAAAGAGCGCGTCGTCGCTTTCGTGGAGCTGCTTGCCGCTCAAGCACTGAACCGTTTCGTTTAAACCTATCATGCCGACTAAAAATTTAGCTTCTTCGCGGCGCAGATAAGGTTTAGAGTCCATGCCGGTGGTCAAAAACGAAAGACAGCCTGATGTTCCCATATCTAAAAGTTTTTCGATATAATTTTTTTTCGCTATGTGGCCTCTCATCACTACATCGACGAGCCTGTCTATTTCGTTATATACGCCTTTTAATTCTTTATTCTTATAAGCTACTCTTGGAAGGTTTATAGTTATATTTTGCCATGCGCTGAAACGCATTTCTTCGGGGCTCGTTATCATGCGCTCGGCTTCCTCTTTGGTGAGGCCTATCTGGAGCCGGCAGCACTGGGCTATTTTGATGCTCTCGCCGCGGTCGTATAATATATAAGCGCTGCCGCGTTTCGAATTCAATTTGCATGCTTTTAAAAAGAGAGGATCGTCGTTTTCGAATGTCTGCGTGTTGACGTGCATTAATATTTTAGGAAACGCTATGTTTGCGTGATTGGCGTCGCCGTTGAATAATACGTCGAATATCGCGTTTAAAAATCTTCTCATTTCGTTTTCATAATCGCCGTAAACACGTCCGTTATATTTTCCGCCGGGCGCTATGGCTGGCGTCGTCTTGAAATGTTCCGGAATGTTTAAATAGACATTAAAATCTACGAAAGCGGTCTGGCCTCCGCGGCCCCCGGCGAGTTGCGCGAAAGAATAAAGAAGGTGCTGCGCGCATTGAACAAGTTCATCTTCATTGAGCGTTTCAGTAAAAGGCGCAAAGAACATGTTTATAGCGTCGAAACCTATCGCGCCGGCAAAAAGTCCCTGCAGATAATTTGCAAAGCATGAAAGGTGGTTTACCAGCGTAAGTGCGTGCTGAGCCGGTTTTGATTGGGTTTTAATTCCCGGAAGGCGGAGCCCGTGTTTTTTTACGTATTCAACGCTGTTTCCGCTGCAATAAGGCCTGTTTATAAAATCGAGATCGTGCAAATGGATATCGCCTTTTAAGTGCGCTTCCGAAACTTCGTGAGGAAAAACTTCTTTAAGCGCATATTGCTTTAATATCTGGCCGGCGAGAGTCAGGTTTATTGATTCGGGTGAAAGAGTAAGATTGCTGTTTTCGGTATTTCTGTCTTCTATGATTTTTTTAACGTCGTACAGCGGTATCGAAAGGTTCGAGTGCTGTTTCATTTCTTTCTGATGGCCTTCTTCTAACAGTATGGCGTTGACGAGTTCGCGTACGAATGAAGATGTGACTTTGTTAAGCCCGCTTTTGACCAGTTTTTCTTCAACGCGGTTAGCCACTTTAAGGCCTTCTTCGGTATTTATATGGAGTTCTTTTTCGAGAGAGGTTATTATATAGCGTTTATCGAATTCACAATAGCTTTCTTCCGACCTTGATTCGACCATCATCTGTATCTCGGTGGCACCTTTTTTTGTATTTTTCCTGGTTTTAACTTTGATCGAAGGGTTGACCATTTATGTTCTCCTTTTGAAAAATAGCTTTTAAAAATAAAAAACCGACCATATGCCTTACAAAAACGATGTAAGACGGTTTAAAAATTATTAAGTTATTTTAATTAAGCATTTTATGCTTATTCTTTTTTAGAATAATCGAGAAATGTTAACGATCACCTGCGTGCGCGCGTTATGCCGCGAGGCACCATTTGATTACGCCCTGAAACCGGGCGATTGAAATAAAAGCATTAACGGACGTGAAATCGCAAAAGGATTTGCCGCACAAAACTTCCTGCCCGTTGTTGGTTTTTTACGTAAGGCAGTGCAAATGAAAAGGGTTGTTTTGATAAGATTTAAGAAAATAGGCTTAAATCGGGGATTTTTAATTTTGCGGCCGGCGCCCGAATATGTTTTTGTTTTCAAATAAACCGGTCAAATTATAAATTAAAGAAAGTAAAAAGTCAACTAAAATTTTCATTTTTTTATCTTTTGAAAAACCTTAATTTAATTGAATTTTGACTGATTTAATCATACTGTTTTTATTGAATATTTTATTAAGAAAAGTATTGACAAAGATATATATATTAGAGCAGCGTTTTTAAAACGGCTTAAAATTCGTATTCCGAAGTATCGGCGTTGGTAAACCCTGAAAATTTATCGATTTCATCGAGTTTTTTAATGAATTCGTTTCCGCCTTTATGTTTTGCGTTGAACATAAAAAGATCGTAAATAGCGGCTCTTGTCGGTGCGTCCATATTGTTGTTTGCGAGTATGGGAGCGTTCGGGATTTTTTTCGTTTTAGCTATAATTTGCAGTTCTTCGGTATTGACGCCGGAAATTTTTAGAGGCAATAGCCCCACCGAGGCGGCGTCGAAACGTTTTTCATAAACAAGCTTTATTGCGCGGTCGTGGGAGCCGGCGAACTCGTATTTTGAAAAAAACGAAGCGGAAGAATATCCCAGATCGTTGATCATTTTATTTTGAAGATAGAAGCCCGATGTCGACGACTCATCGACGAATGCCATGCTTTTTCCCTTTAAATCGCCGATGCTTTTAATTCCTGAATCTTTTCTTACTATGATGGCGCCTTCGTAGCTGGAGCTGCCGTTCTCTAAAACTTTAAGCAATAAATTATAATTTATGCCGTTTTTGATATTTTTATAAATTAAAGGCGCCGCCCATACGAGCTCTACCTGGCCTATTTTTAAAAGCTCTATTAAAGAAGCGTAATCGCGTATAGTAACTATTTTTACTTCTACGCTTAAATTGTCCTCGATGTATTTTTTGATGACATTTCCTTTAGCGTATATTTTTTGGGGGTCGGAATAAGATACGATGCTGAAACGTATTCGTTTTTGATAATCCGGTTGATTCGAGAACGTTGATATGTCCGCCTCTTTTTTTAAATTGAAAATATTTTCCACGCTTATAAAATCGAATATTGAACTCGAATAGCGGTCGCGTTTGGATATGAAGCAGAACAGAGCGAGCAAAATAGCCATTGATAGAAATGCTATAAATATGTTTTTCGGTTTCAAGGTCCGTACCTCCGTTAAATAATGCCGATTTTTTCTAATATCGATTTCATTTCGCTTTTTTCGAAGCCGTATCCATTACATAATTCAACAATCATTTCTGTGTTTTGAGTATATTTTTTTTGCCCGGCGTTGATAATTTTATTGCAATATGATTTCCAGGATGATGCTTCGCGATAATTTTCAATCAGCTCTGCAAGTTTTTTTGAATATTCGGGGTTAAGGTCGGCTTCAAGAAGTTCGATTGCGCAGGAAGCCGAAGATAAATCGCCGAAGAGCGCCGCGTCGATATTTTTAAGCGTAGCTGCGCCGTCGCTTGAAGAAGCCGCGATCAGATCGAATAAAAAAACGCCGGCTTTTTTTTCGATCGATTCGAGTAAACTTATAATTTCATCGCTTACTTCGCCTGAATATACGATATTTTTAATATAAGATGCGAATATGAAAAAATCCATATGCCTTATTATATAAATTGCGTTTGCGTCATTACATTGCGGAGCTATTTCGGCGTAAAAGTCCATATAAGCCGTACCAGGTTCAAATTTTTTAGATACGCTCAATTTTTCGAATTCTGAAAAATCGAAGCCGGCCTTTTTTTCTAAATCATTACTATCTGCGTGTAACGAAGCTGAAATAAAAGAAATGAATTCTTCGTCGTTTGCGTTTCTGGAAATATGTTTTATAATCGAGAGTTTTACTTTATCGCGATCGAACTTTAAAGCGTTTAAAATGATATTGTAATGTTTAGCTTTATCTAATTTCTCAAAATAAGAAAAGGCTTTTTTTCTAAAATCCGAGGAATGTGAAGCGAGAGAATCATTTATGATAGAGGCTTTTCCATCTTCAAACGCCGTAAGGCAGCTTTTTATTATATTTTTAATTTTAATATCGTGTTCATGCGCAGCCGCTTTTTTTAAAAATTCGGCTGCTTCTATGCCGCCTATATTTCCAAGCGCCATCACGGAATTTTTTCTTACCGATATTTCTGGATCGAATAAGCTTGAACCCAGCGCCGGAACGAAGCAGGGGTTGCCGAGGCTTCCCATGGAATAAACCGCGCTCGATCTGAAATTAGCTTCGCTCGATTTAAACATTTCATAAAGGCACGTAATAGCGGATTTAATTTTTTCTTCATCGCGCGATACTTTAAGAAGGCTTACTATAGAGGTTCCTCTTATACGGGCGTCACGGTCGTTTAAATATCCGGCCAGTAAATTGGTAATAAAAAGGTTGTTTTCAGGGTTCGAAAAATTCGACAATCCTTCTATAACGTTTGATCTCACGCGGAAGTTTTCGTGCCCTAACAAACCGAGAATTTTGTTTTCAAAATCGAACCCGGCATCTTTAGATAGCGCCGATACTATGCAGGCTATGTTCTTGGGATCATCCTCGCCGTCTATAGCGGAATAAAGCAGCCCGGATTCGCCAAGCACCGAAATAGCGTTTATAGCTTTAAACCTTTCATTTTTATCTTTCGATTTTAAAAATTGCGAAGCCGTTTCGATAGCTGCGGCCCTGGAAAGATATGACGATGTTTCTATGATTTTTTTTCTGCTTCGCGCGTCCATTCCATCGATATTATGCTTTAAAGCCGAAATATAGGCCGGTTCTATTTTAATCGAATAGTAAAAATAAACTAAGTATAACGCTAATAGTAGATAAAGAAAATAGTAGACGTTAATGTAACCCCTGCTAAAATACATAAATGCGCCGCCTGCTATTTTTGACAGGTACGCGCTTAATTCGTAAAAAACGAATATCTTGGTTTTAAATTCGCCGGCCGGGTTGGTTAATATGCCGAGAGCCGGTCTGTTAAAACACTTTATAGATATTTCGTGCAGGAATTTAATCGAAAGGGCCGTCGCGAAAGTATAAAAAATAATGCATACGCCCGACGCGGGCAAAAGCGTTATTGGCATTACGAGCATTGCGGCTGAAACCGAAAAAAATTTCATGAACGGCTTTAGCGCGAAAATTTGTATCATCATGATTAAAACCATGTTAACCGCGCGGAACTTTCCGCTAAATGACGCTATCTGGTCTACTGTCACTAGTTCTTCCACTAATTTTACGGAATAAAGATAATCGATGAGAGTTTCCATGAAATTAATCAGAAAAACGATAATTATGAGATAATGGGCAAGCTTATCTTGCATAACGAAACGAAAAGCTTCACGGAGCCTTTTTCCGGCCATATTTATTACGCTTTCATCGTTTTTTAAATCCGCGTCAATTTCGCCCGATTTATCTAATTCCGAATTCGAAATGGCGTCTAAACCGTCGGAATCGTTATCGGCCTGATTTTTTTCTTCTTCCGAAGAATACATGGATCGAAATTTTTTTCGTAAATCCTCTATTTTTAAAATAATTAAAAAGCTTAACACGTTCATTGCGATTATTATTTTTATTACGCCCGAAACTCCGAGAAACGATATAAGCGGCCCTATTGAAAAACCAGAAATTACCGCGCCGAGTGAACTGGCGCCGTGTATATAAGGCAGATATTTCTTTTGCTCGCGAATGGGCAAAACATCGTTTATGTAAGTCAGATATCCAAAAAGAATTATTATTATAAATAGATAACAAATTATAAAATTTAAAAAATAAACAAGGTAGTTTTGGAAATTGAAAAGGTAAAAATCGCAGATTAAATTATATATTGTGCCAAACGTAAGTGAATATAACAATATTTTATATTCCGGAACTTTTTTTAATGAAAGCAGCCACAGTTCGAATAATACCAGAAATGAATTCAGCGCCATAAAACTCATGGGCATATAATCGGGGCCGGCTTTTTTTAAAAACAGCGATTGGCTAAGAACCAGAAGGAATGAAATTGATGAATATTGAATAAAATAAAAAACAATGTTTAATATTACGCTTTTTTTAATAGCCTGCTGCCAGCCTGCCGCGCCGCCGCTATCGAACATAAATTAACGACCGTCCTTTTATTCGCGCCATTTTTCTTTCCATGTCGTTTCTATTATGCTGTCTTTTTTCATTTTATCGACCAGATCGTTAAACGCCGAAACAGCTTCGCCGAGTTCGTCTTTTCTTTGAAATCCGGTTATTTTAGAGTATATGCCGCGGCCGAGTTC
>Ga0074198_1000761_pt1 | contig 28274 bp, 33 predicted proteins | sample EPASupsiteSAE323_FD_64527 | JGI IMG/M metagenome (GOLD analysis project Ga0074198, IMG submission 64527) | Bioremediated contaminated groundwater from EPA Superfund site, New Mexico - Sample SAE3-23 | ecosystem: Environmental > Aquatic > Deep subsurface > Groundwater > Contaminated ...
ACCTCCCTTAAAAAATAATAATTTCTAATAACCATATTTAAGATAATAAATTATTATTATCGCCGCGATCAAAACCAAGCTCAATACCAAACTTCTCAATAAATCTTTTTTAATATATTTATTTTCGTTCATTTTATATTTCTATCGCCAGTATAGCATATTGTTTTGCTACAATTAGTAATCGATGTCATTCTTATTATATTTAATATTAACAATCAATTTATTGTGGCTAGGCTACCTAACTTATATAGTTTATATTAAAAATAATTCTAAAAATAAAGCTGTAGATTTGAATAATTTAGATAATAACCTAAAAATAGGTATTACTAGATTTAATCCCTTTGACGATGTTGGTGGTGATCAAAGCTTTATTTTATCTATTTTAGATAAAAATAATTCTGGAGCCATCATTACTTCGCTTCACAATCGAGATATAACTCGAATTTATGCCAAGCCTATCAAAAATGGAGTTGGTGAAAATATCACTTTGTCAAAGGAAGAAAAATCAGCTATAGTTAAAACTATTAAAAATTAATTTTTAAATGAATAAAAACATCGCACAAAAAATAGGATATTTAGGGGCTTTCCTATTTTTCACTGGTATTTCCTATTATTTGTTTGATTATTTTATTCCAGCAGGATCTCATAAAACTATTTCTCCTAGTGGAAATGAAACCTCTGAAACTGCATCAAAATTTGGAACTTTTACTGGTCCAAAAACAGAAGTTTGTCCTATCAATGGTCAATTATATACCGCTGAGGAAAAAGCTATTTGGTCCACCAGAAGACCTCTTTTGGTTATGATTGAAAATCATGAAGATGCTCGTCCTCAATCTGGACTTCAATCTGCTGATATTGTTTACGAAACTGTTGCCGAAGGCGGTATTACCCGATTTATGGGTGTTTTTTATTGTGGTATCATCGGTGGCTCTGATGGTAAATATGATGTTGGTCCAGTCCGCTCCGCCAGAACCTACTTTTTAGATATTGCTTCCGAATATTCTGATTATCCACTTTACAACCACGTCGGTGGTGCTAATTGTAGTGGTGGTGATTCCGTCAGTAAAGTTGCTACCAATTGTAGTACTGACAAAAGAGCTCAAGCATTAGAACAAATTTCTCAATATGGCTGGAACAGTGAGGGAACTGCTAGTGATCTCAATCAGTTTTCTCTCTCGTATAAAGCTTGTCGTCGTGAACCAGATCGTACCGGTCAAGAAAGAGCCACTGAACACACTATGTATTGTTCTACTACCGAACTCTGGAATATTGCTGCCAATCGTGGCCTAACAAACAAGACCGAAGCCAAAAATAGTTCCTGGGACAAATCTTATCGTCCTTGGACTTTTACTAAAGAGGATAAATCCAGTGGTGCTGCCTCCACTTTTTCTTTCGATTTCTGGTCTGGTTATAAAACCTATTCTGTTTCCTGGAAATATGATCCAGCCAACAACAATTATATCCGAAGTAATGGCGGTAGTGAATTAAAAGATTTCAATACTCAAGCCACTATCACCGCTAAAAATGTAGTTGTTCAATATACCAAAGAAACTAGATCTATCGACGAGCATGGACATCTTCTTTATGAAATGATTGGTACTGGTAAGGGATATTTATTCCAAAATGGAACCAAAACAGAAATCACCTGGTCAAAAGTCAATCGACTTTCTCGAACAATTTTTAAAGATTCTGCCGGCAAAGAAGTTAATTTTGTCCCAGGTAATATTTGGGTTGAAATATTACCAACCGGTAATGAAGTTTCTTTCCTATGAAAGTTCAAACTAGTTTCAAGCAATTGCTTGTTTCTCAGACCAGATTAAAACTAATTACCATTCTTTTTGCTAATCCGAAAGAAATTTATTATGTTCGTCAATTAGTTCGTCTAGTCGATGAAGAAATTAATTCTGTTAGGCGAGAATTAGAAAATTTAAAAAAAGTCGGAATTATTGAATCAGAATGGCGTGGTAATCGTCTTTATTATTGGGCCAACAAACAATCACCGATTTTTTATGATCTTCTAATTTTAGCCAATAAAAATTCCGGACTTGGCTTAAAACTCCAACACAAAAACGAAACCCTAAGTCCAATTAAGTTGGTTTTATATAATTACAAATTTGTCGTCGGCGAAAAAAGAAATCAAGATGGAATCGATTTAATTATTGTCGGAGATTTATTTTCTCTCAAAGAAGTTGATCTTTTAATAAAACAAGAAGAAGAAGCTCGTGGTCATGAAATTAATTATATGGTAATGGATAAAAGTGAATTTCAAATGCGAAAACAAAAAAGAGATCAATTTATTGTCGACTTTTTTTTAAGCTGTCCAATAGTTATAATTGGTAGCTCTTCAGAAATTGCTAGTATTTAAAAAAAATGACTCAAATTAGAAAAGTTATTAAAACTGGAAATAGTTTAGCTTTAACTATTCCTTCAAAATCAATCAAAGAATTTAATATCAAAGAAGGGGATTTAGTTTTAATTAAAATCAATAAAAGTAAAGCTTCAATCAATTATATTTTTTCTGGCCACCCTCGTCAGCTCTCCCTTATCGGTTCTAATTAATTTATGACCAACAAAGACAAAGTCATGAGAACTTTTTGGACTCTTTTAGCCCTGACTTTCGTTTGTTTTATTATTAATTTCCCAAAAGAAATGCCAATCAGTTTTCATTTTGGCAAATTAAATATTGAGCACACTTTTTATCGTCCCGATTTTAAATTTAAAATTGGAGAAAAAGAATACGGTAAAGATTTAGATCTAAAATTCGGCCTCGACCTAGCTGGTGGAGCTTCCCTTTTATTCAATATCGATACATCCACTGTCAAAAAAGAAGATATTTCTTCAGCCCTTGAATCTCTAAAAAGCAATATTGAAAGAAGAATTAATTTATTTGGTGTCAGTGAAACCAATGTTCAAATTGTTAAACAAGAAAATGAATATCGTCTCAAAATTGAATTGCCAGGAGTTGAAAATGTTTCCAGTGCTATTAAATTAATTGGCACTACTGCCCAGCTAAAATTCAAAGGAGAAATTGAAATTCCACCCGAAGCCACTGCTACCGCCACTTTTAATGATGTTTTTGCCAAAGACACGGGAATCAACGGTTCTAATTTATCTAGAGCCAGTGTTCAATTAAATCCCAACACCTCCGAACCAGAAGTTTTATTAGAATTTGATAATGAAGGTTCTAAACTTTTTGCCACTGCCACAGAGGAACTTTTAAATAAAAGAATTGCTATCTTACTCGACGGTGAACCGATTACTTATCCGCCAACAGTCCAGACAGTCATTTCCGACGGTAAGGCTGTTATTAGCGGTAGTTTTGACAATAAAACTGCCAGAGAGTTAGCTGTTCAATTAAATGCTGGTGCATTACCTTTACAAATCAATTTAATTCAACAATCACAAATTGGTGCCACTCTTGGTAAAGATTCTATCAATAAAGGTATTTTTGCTGGTATTGTCGGTCTAATTTTAGTTTCAATATTTATGATTGGCAACTACGGTAAACTTGGTCTTATCGCCGACATTGGTTTAATTATTTATGGGTTAATTACCTTAGCTTTATATCGTTTAATTCCAATAACTTTAACTTTTCCAGGAGTTGTCGGTTTTATTTTATCGATTGGTATGGCTGTCGATAGTAATATTTTGATTTTTGAAAGAATGCGTGAAGAAATTCGTAAAGGTAAAAACTGGAACAATGCCATGGAATTAGGTTTTGGTCGAGCTTGGGACACAATTAAAGACGCTAATGCTTGCACCATTATTACCGGTTTAATTTTATTAAATCCATTTAATTGGACCTTTTTAAACACTTCCGGTATGGTTAGAGGATTTGCTATTACCCTAATTTTAGGTATTATTATCGGTATCTTTACTGGTGTTGTTGTCACTAGAAATTTACTAAGAGTTTTAGCCAAGGAGAAAATCCAAAAATAACTATGAATATAATGAAACTTAGACCACTATTCCTAATTATTTCTTTATTTTTAATTATTTCCTCTCTGTTAGCCATAATTTTTTGGCAATTTAAACCCTCAATTGATTTCATTGGTGGTGCTGTTTGGGAGATGAATTTACCTTCATCACCTAATAATTCAAAAATTGAAGAAATTTTTTCCAAAAATAATATCAGTAATTTAATTATTACCAACAATGAAACTCAATATCGTTTAGAGTTTCAAGACATCAGTTCTGATCAAAAAAATATTCTAGATGAAGCAATTACGATTTTAGATCAAAATTATACCGAATTAAAATTTGAATCTCTCGGTCCAGTTTTAGGTAAAGAATTACTACAAAAAACCATTACCGCTATTATTCTTTCTTCATTCTTTCTTTTCCTTTTTATCGGTAGTCGTTTCAAAGATTTTACTTTTGGAATTTCGGCAATCCTCGCGATGTTTCACGATACTTTTATTTTAGTCGGTGCATTTTCCATCCTAGGTCATTTTTTTGGTGCTGAATTAGATTCACTTTTTGTCACTGCTCTTTTAACCACTCTTTCATCATCAGTTCATGATACTGTTGTCACTTTCAATCGTATTCGTGAACTTAAGCATCAAAATTTTCAAATGGACTGGACAACTCTTGCTAATCAGGGTGTCACCGAAACTTTAAATCGATCGATAAATAATTCTATGACTATTATTATCATGTTACTTTCTCTTGTTATTCTCGGCGGTGTTACCACTAAATGGTTTGCCACTGCCCTTTTAATTGGAGTAGTTTGTGGTACTTATTCTTCAATTGGCGTTGCTATTCCGCTCGTTTTATTTTTCAAAAAACATCAGAAAAAAAGATAATTTTTTTCTATTCTTTGTTGTTTCATGATACAATCACCTAATTTTAAAAAGATTATCTTTTTGCAGATCAATTGAATTAAAATTGTCCTTTTACAATTTAAAAATCTTTAAAAAAAAATAGTTCATTCACTTTTGGAAAATATTTCTAACGGTAAAACAAAAAGGAGGAAGAGATTTTAAAATGGTGAAAAAAATTGAGAAAATTAAAACATTTTTTACCAAAATAAAAATCCCATTTTTTAAAACTACAAATTATTTAAAAATCAATTCAATTCTTGAATCTATAAAAACAATTGATCAAGCTAGAGAAGTTTATGAAGACATTCCGTTTTTTTGTGGTTATACAGTCAAAAAAGCTATTGCTATTAAATGGGACGAGTTTTCGTTTATTGAAATTAGTACCATAGATAACATTGATCAAGCTAGAAAAGTTTACAATCATTGTAGGCCTGGCAGTAAAGCTCAAAAAATTTCTGCCACCATTTGGGATGGCCTTTCGTTTATTAAAATTTATACCGCTAAAGATGTTGACCAAATTAGAAGAGCTTATCGTGATTGTAGGCCTGGCAGTAAAGCTCAAATTTTTGCAGGTATCAAATGGGATGAATTTTCGCTAAAAGAAGTCTTGGATATGACTACAATTGACGAAGCTAGAAAAGCCAATATCTATTCTAGATCTGGCAGTAAGGCTGAAAAAATTGCTTCCCTCAAATGGGATGAATTTTCGCTAAAAGAAGTTTTAGCCGCGACCACAATTAGTGAGATTAGAAAAGCAAGTAATGATTGTCAATCTAATAGTGAAGCAAAAAAAGTTGCTGTCAAAAAAATAGATGAACTTTTAAAAAATAAAGATTCTTAAATTTTAAGATCTGTAGGTTTTGTTTACACATTTTTGTGTTTACAAAGTTATCCTGCAGTCTTTTTTTTATTTAGAAAGCTGTCTTAAATAATCTTGAAATGTATTCTTTTTTGGTTCTTTATTTTTTTGTTGCCATTCCGAATTCGGATTTGTATCATTATTTATTGGAACTATGGGTGTAATTTGTTTAATTCTTTTGTCACCATTACTACCAGATATTCTCGTTGGTATTTCCATTCTTCTTATTTCCATACTATTTAAAACTTTTGATTTTTTCTAACAAAATTTCCCTTTCATTTAATTTTGGTTTTTCTTCTACTTCTTCAAAAATTATTTTCAAGACTTCACCAACTTTTCTACTTGGTTTAATTTCCAAAATTTTCATAACATCTTTCCCATCAATTTTTAAATCTTTAATCGAAAAAGGTTGTTTTTGCACTTCTACAATTCTTTTTTTAAACAATTCCCATCGCCAACTACTTTCCTTAGCTCCACTTCCCAACCTGTCCCCCCGTCTTAACGCAATCATTTCATCAATATAATCAACTGTCACATTTTTAATAAATCTTCTCACTGCCTTATCTGTTTGAGTCGATATAACAGAAAACATATGCCATCTAACCAACTTAAATAATTGTTCTAATTCTTTATTTGACAGTCTTAATCGTTTTCCAATGCTCATAGCTATTCTTGATCCAATTATTTCATGATTATGAAAAGTTCTTTCCTCTCCTTCTCCAATCATTGATTTTGGTTTTCCTACATCGTGCAATAATGCTGCTAATTTTGTAATAGGATTTATACTTAAACAATTGTTTAATGTTTTTAAATTATGAGTCCATACATCATCAATATGATGTCCTTTTTGTCGCATTCCAATTCCATCTAATAATTCTGGAATTATTTCTTTTAATAATCCAGAATTTTTCAACAAAGTAATTCCATCACCTGGAACAGGAGAAACTAATATTTTAAATAATTCGTCCCTAATTCTTTCGTTAGCTATTTTTTGAATCAATTCGGCATTTTTTTGAATTGACTTAAAGGTTTTTTCTTCAATTAAAAATCCAATCTGTGAAGCAATTCTAATCGCTCTTATCATTCTTAATGCATCTTCGCCAAACCTTTCATCCGAGTTACCCACACACTTTATTAATCTATTTTGCAGATCTTCTTGTCCTCCATACAAATCAATTATTTTTTTGTCAGCATCCATTGCAATCGCATTAATTGTAAAATCTCTCCTTTGCAAATCTTCTTCCAATGTTTTCCCCCATTTAATTTCATCCGGATGTCTAGCATCAGAATAACCATTTTCAGTTCTAAAAGTTGTCACTTCAAAAATATCATCACCATCAACTACGCTAATAGTTCCAAATTTATTATTATAAAAACTATTTTTAGGGAAAATCTTTTGCATTTCCTCGGGTGTTAAATTTGTTGTAAAATCCCAGTCTTTCACTTCTCTTTTTAGGAGAAGGTCGCGAACAGCCCCACCGACAATATAAATTTCAGCATTATTTTCTCTAAATTTTTTAATTAAACTTTCTACCTTTACAGGAATTGCAAAATCATTCATTTATATTTATATTTTACCCCATTTTAAAGACTTCTCCCTTTTTTAAGGGGGATGTCGAAATGAAGTGAGATGGTTGGGCTTCAAACAGCTGGTTGTTCGGGTCGTGGAATTGCTTCCTTTACAACAATTTTTCTTTCCATTTGCTCACTATCGTTTAATTCTGCTGCCGCTTTTTCTGCATCCTCGTCTTTTTCAAATTCCACAAATCCAAAACCTTTAGATCTGCCGGAAAATCTATCCATCACAATATTTGCTGACACAATTTGTCCATACGGTGCAAATATCGCGGTCAATTGATCTTGATTTATTGAAAAAGGCAGATTGCCAATAAATAATTTTTTTGTCATTTTTACTCCTTTATTTTAATAATAAAACTAACAATTAATTATATCCCTAATTTTCAAAAAAATAAAAAAGTGTACAATTCAATATCTTTATGTTTTCCGAAATTGTTTTTAAAAATAAAAGAATCATTGACAAATCTTTTTCCGAATCAGATTTTTTAGACCTTTTATTAAAAAATCGTCAAATTAAAAAATCAAATTACGGTGATTTTTTTAAACCTCATTTTCCCACTGATTCAGATTTTAATATCAATCAAAAAGAATTAAAAAAAGCCATAGATAGAGTAACTTTAGCCATTAAAAACAATGAAAATATTTTAATTTACGGTGACTACGATGTCGATGGTATTACCGCCACTGCCATTCTTTGGCAGGTTTTATATCAAAAAGGCGCCAAAGTTTTACCATTTATTCCGGATCGCGAAGCCGATGGTTATGGTATTAAGTCCAAATCTTTTTTCGATTTTGAAATCCAAAAAAATATTCATTTTGACCTTCTAATCACTGTCGACAACGGCATTGTTGCGAATCAAGAACTCGAAAAAATTGCTAAAAAAAATACCGATATTATTATTGTCGATCATCATTTACCGACTAAAGATTTACCTAAAGTTTCAGCAATAATTCATTCCATTGATTTTTCTGGGTCGGCTCTTTCTTGGTTTTTTGCTACCCAATTTAATAAAAATGCCGACATTGGTTTAGCCGCTGCTGGTACTGTGGCAGATTGTATTCCTTTAGTTGGTATTAATCGCAATATAGTTATTCATGGTTTAAAAAATTTACAAAAAAATCCCAATCCTGGTATTAAAAAATTAATTGAAGTCAGCGGTATTAAACAAGATTCAGTTTCTACTTATGATTTGGGTTTTGTTATTGGTCCGCGAATCAATGCTGTCGGTCGTCTTTCCAATCCTACTGATGCTCTCCGACTTTTATGTAGTCAAAATTCAATTCAAGCCAGCAAGTTTGCCGCTAATTTAGATAAATTCAACAAGGATCGTCAAAATATTCAAAAAGAAAATTTAAAAATCGCTGAAGAAAACAATTTAAATAATAAAAATAAATTAATTTTTATTTCTCACGAAAGCTTTCTATCTGGAATTATTGGTCTAATTGCTGGACGTCTAACCGAAAAATATTATTTACCATCTATTATTATTAGTATCGGCGATGAATATTCAAAAGGTTCTTGTCGATCAATTAAAGAATTAAATATTGTTGAGTCACTTCGTCAGTTCAACGACGATTTGGTCGAACTAGGTGGTCACGCTGGTGCCGCTGGCTTTACTATTAAAACCAAAAACATCAAAAAATTTCAAACCAAGATTACTGATTATATAAATCAAAAACTTAGAGATGTTGATTTAAAATCATCAATTACAGTCGAATCAGAAATGAAATTATCAGCAGTTTCAATTAAAAATTGCCAATTAATAGGAAAATTTGAGCCATTTGGTATCGATAACCCTAAGCCTTTATTTTTATTTAGAAATCTTCGCATTATTCAAAAAAGAGTTCTCGGTTCCACTGGTGATCATTTAAAATTAAAACTTGATGACCCTAACACTGACAAATTAGAAAATATCCCTGCGGATGCAATTGCTTTTAAAAAAGGGGATTTAGATAGTCAATTTAAAAATGGCGATTTAATTAATATCATTGCTTATCTCGATCTAAATATTTGGAACGGTCAAATTTCTCCTCAGCTCATCATCAAAGAAATCTTTACCTAATTAACCATCGTATCGTGTTATAATTCACCACTAATTATTAAAACTAATTACTAGTTATTAAATAATTTGCACTTTTAAAATATTTTTTGAATATTTTTGATGAGCGGAAATTTGTTTCGACATTTCGGGATAAATTCCCGTTCATCAAGAATGATGAAAGATGGGAGAAAGTAGGTTTTAAAATGGAAATTCACGAAGATATTAAAAACAAACTTGCTATGATTGACAAGCTTTCAATCAAAGTCGGAATGAAACCAATCGAATTTATGGATGTGTTAGGCCTTTTACCCCCATGCCCTGCCACTACGATCGGAGAAGCTTATATATTGTATCATAATTCACAAATTGACTGTCCTGAAAGCCGATCGGCCATCTTTAAATGGAACCAGTTTTCTCTTATTGAAGTTGCTGCCGCTACTACCATCGAAGAAGCTAAGAATGCTCGTGATAAATCTCCAAAAGGTAGCGCCGCTGAAAGAGCCGCCACTCTTAAAATTTTTGAGCTTTATCAGGAAGGACAATAATTAGTGAAGGTAGGTATTTAAAAAATGACACGTGAAATTGATATGATAAAGAATTTATCTAAAATAACAGGAATACCAATTGAGGAATTTAACGCCGCATTGCATTTATCAAAATGTACTGCAAACACTGCTGCTCAAGCCAAAAAAGTTCGTGAACATGCAACCCTTTTAGAAGATATAATTTCAGCCTGTATCAGATGGGAAGAGTTATCTTTATTCGAAGCTGGGTCTGCTAAGAATGCCATTCAAGCTAAAAAGGCCTTTGATGATTCTTTTCCGGGAAGTGAAGGTGAAAGATTGGCATTTGTAAAAGCCGATGATTTTTCGTTAGAATTAGTTAATAATGCCAACACCATTCCTGAAATAGAAGAAGCTCTTCGTCATGCACCGGCACATGGTAAAGCCATGAAAGCTGGAGGCCTAAAAATAGCTCATCTCAGTAATAATATAGAAGAATTAGTCAAAATTCGTGAAGAAAATACTAAACCAAACAGCAAAGAAAGAATGATGATTGACAGAAGAATATGGTTTTTTTATTTAGAGTCACAATGATCCTTCAAAAAATATCTTAAAACTAGACCGTATTTTACATATTTATATGTGAAGCCTACGGTCTTTTTTTTGCTAAAATATACCCATGGAAAGAACACTTGTAAACGAATGTCTTCAAAAAAATGAAGAAAAAGTTTTACTTCAAGGTTGGGTCAGTAATATTCGTGATCATGGTCAATTAATTTTTATCGATTTTAGAGATTGGAGTGGTATCGTTCAAATTGTTGTCGATATTAAAAATAATCCTGATATTCATAAATTAGCTTCAACTTTAGGCATGGAGTGGGTTATTGAAATAGAAGGAAAGATTGTTAATCGCGACTCAAACGCTATTAATAAAAATATACCAACTGGTTCCATCGAAATTACTTGTCAGAAATTAATAGTTTTAAATAAAAGTGAAGTCTCTCCTTTTCCTCTCGATACCGATGGTACTGAGCTTGATGAATCTCTGCGTTTAAAATATCGCTATCTCGATTTGCGTCGCCCTCGACTTGCCAAAATTATTCAATATAAACATAAATATACATTGGCTGTTCGCAATTGGATGGATAAAAATGGATTTATCGAAATTGTCACTCCGCTTTTAACCACCACTTCTCCTGAGGGGGCTAGAGACTTTTTAGTTCCTTCTCGAATTCATAAAGGAAAGTTCTTTGTTCTTCCACAAGCTCCTCAACAATTTAAACAATTATTAATGGTTTCCGGTGTCGACAAATATTTCCAAATCGCCCCTTGTTTTCGTGATGAAGATCCTCGTGCTGACCGTCATGCTGGTGCCTTTTATCAAATCGACATGGAAATGAGTTTTCCTACCATTGACAAAATTTTTAGTGCAGCCGAAAATTTAATTAAGGATACTTATCAAACCATTGCTCCCCAAAAAACTATTGCTAAATTTCCATTCCCTCGAATTCCCTACCATGAAGCCATAAATAAATATGGCAGTGATAAACCCGATACTCGTTTTGGTTTAGAATTACAAAACATCACAGATATTGTCAAAGGAAAAAGTGATTTTAATGTTTTTAATAATGCTGAAATTATCAAATGCATTGTCGCTCCAAAATGTGGCGATTTTAGTAAAAATCAAATTGATAAATTAGAAACTTTAGCCAAAGAAAAAGGTGCCAAAGGTTTAGCTTATACCAAAGTTATTGATGAAAGGTTAGACACTGGCGTTGCTCGATTTTTTGACGAAAATTTACAAAAGGAAATTATTAAATCAGTTTCCGCTAATGTTGGTGATCTAATTCTTTTTGTTGCCGACACATCTATTATCGCAAATAAAGTTTTAGGTAATATTCGTTTAACACTCGGCGATATGTTAAATCTTCGTGATTCAAATATTTTATATTTCAATTGGATCACAGATTTTCCTTTTTACGAAATCAACGATGAAGGCAAATTAGATTTTGGACACAACCCCTTTTCTATGCCTCAAGGCGGTATAGAATCTTTAAAAAATAAAGATCCATTAAATATTGAGTCTTATCAATACGACCTTACTTTAAACGGTTTTGAATTAGCATCTGGCTCAATTCGCAACCATGAACCAGAAACTCTAGTTAAAGCTTTCGAAATTGTTGGTTATGACCGAAACGAAGTAATTAAAAAATTCGGCGGTTTATATAATGCTTTTCATTTTGGCGCTCCACCTCATGGAGGCTGGGCTATCGGTTTTGATCGTCTTTTAATGTTGCTTTTAGACGAGCCAAATATCCGTGACATTTATGCTTTTCCTTTAAATTCTAACGGGGTTGATCTTTTAATGAATGCTCCTAGTGAAATTGATCAACGTCAACTTGATGATGTTGGTTTGATGTTAAAACCAGAAATCAAAGCAGATTTAAAAGATGAAAAAAACGATCCTAAAACGTAAACCATTCGAAGTCATAATTATTTTTTTAATTGCTTTTTTGAATTTATTTTGGTTGCCGACCTTTAGTTTTTGGAATATTTATCCCAAAAATTTATCTTTTTCCAAAAATAATGATTTGATTCAATATCAACATCCAGCTAAAGTTTATTTTAAACTTTCAGCCGAACCACAATTAAATTCTACCCATTATATTCTCATCGACGCTGCCACCAATGCAATAATTTTGTCAAAAAATTCAGACGAAAAAATTTATCCAGCTTCCACCACTAAATTAGTCACTGCTCTCACCGCTCTAAATATTTATCCATTAGACGAAGAATTAACTATAAATCAGGAGTACAAAGAAGGTCAGATTATGGATCTAAAATTAAAAGAAAAAATTACTATCAAATCTTTGGTAACTGCTCTTTTAGTTTATTCTGCCAATGATGCTGCCTTTACTCTTGCAAATCATCATCAAAAAGGGGAATCAGGTTTTGTTGATGAAATGAATCTATTTGTCCAAAAATATGGTTTAAAAAATACTCATTTCATCAATTATGATGGTATTCACAATGAAAATCATTATTCTACAGCCTATGATCTTTCTCAAATTGCCAGACTTGCCATCAAAAAATCAATCATCACTGAAACCGTCAAACAAAAGAAAGTTACTGTTGAAGATGTTAATAAAACCATTAAACATGAACTCACTTCCACCGACGAATTGCTTGGCGTTATTCCTGAAATCGAAGGTTTAAAAACCGGATGGACGCCAGATGCTGGTGGTTGTTTTATTGGTTTAATCAATTTAAATGGACATTATCTCATCAGTGTTGTTACTCAGAGCGAAGATCGTTTTGTTGATACTAAAAACTTAATTGATTGGGCCAAAAACAACGTTTTTTGGCAAACATATCAACCTTAATATTACTGAGAAACATATTTACCCGTCACTGCCGGTACATAAGCCACAAAATTATTATCACCCTTAAAAACGTAAATCGGTTGTAAATATTGAGTTAATGTCACTGGTTCATAATAAGCCAATTCCATACCTCTAATTACTACATCTCCCAAACTGACATCAGATGCCGGCCAATAATTTCCCGCTTTTAATTCAGCGATTGCTTCCATTGCAGTTTTAATAGGATAAGTAGAATATGATTCTCTGTCGATATTTGCATATTTAAAATTAGCTTCAATTATTTTTTTATCACTTTCACTAGATCCAGAAACTAAAATCGACACTGAAGCCTCGCCATTTTGAGGTGAAACTATTTCCCATTTTTCATCTAAATATTCTCTGTAAAATTCAACTTCTACCGCATTTGATTCAGATAATGCACTAACTGCCGTCGATGTTCCATCACTAATTTTCCAATAGCTTATCTCTTTTTTTCCATTTTTCAAATCGTTAGTATATTTATTCCCCGATTCTAAAAAAGATTCAGCAGCTTCTATTGCCTTATCTTTGGTCGGCATATCTTTTGCCTCTAAAATAGAAGTATCACCTAAATAAGGATATTTCAAATTAAAATCACCTTCTAAAACATTCATTGTCAATGTTTTTTTTGTTGTTTCGTTTTTAAATTCATAAATACCTTCGCTTACCTCAGAAGGCTCATTTTCGAAACCAAAATTTTTTGCTACTTCTTTTGCTTCTTCCAGCGCTAAAATTTCTGTTTTTGATCTGTAAATAATATAAACTTTTGCTTGATCACTGAAACTTGGAATAACATCATTAGTAAATTCAAGCGTAAAATTCTTAGCTGTAAATTCTTTGACAGGGAAAACATTTTTCGGTAAAACTCCATATTTTACAGTTGGTGCCACATAAGCTGGATGAGCAGCTTTATAAGCTTTTATTGATGTTGCTCCAATTGACCATAACAAAACAAAAGCAACCAAACCAGTTCCGCCATATTTAATCAAATTTCGACTAGCGTAAGCAGTGTAAGTCAAAGACATAAAATATTTTACACTAAATGATAGAATTAGCCATGATCGACAATAAAATTGTAAGAACTCGTATCGCTCCCAGTCCAACAGGCGAGCTTCATATTGGAACTTTAAGAACCCTACTTTATGATTATGCTTTAGCCAGAAAAAATAACGGCCAATTTATTTTTCGCCTCGAAGATACAGATCAAAAACGCTACGTTCCCGGTTCTGAAAAAAGACTAATGGAAGTCATTAAAAAATATGGTTTAAATTGGGATGAGGGTCCCGATATTGGTGGTCCTCATAGTCCTTATGTTCAAACTGAACGTCTTGATATTTATCAAAAATATATTCAAGAACTTTTGGATAAAGGCTTAGCCTATTATTGTTTCTGTACTCAAGAAAGACTTGATAATCTTCGTACTACTCAAAAAGCGGCTAAACAAATTCCTCGTTACGATCAACATTGTCTTCATTTATCTAAAGATGAAATCCAAAAAAATCTCGACAATAAAATTCCATACACAATCCGTATGGTTATCCCTAAAAACGAAACCATAGTTTTTGAAGATCTAATTCGCGGCAAAATAAAATTCAACACCAACGAAGTTGATGATCAGGTTTTGATTAAATCAAATGGAATCCCTACCTATCATTTTGCTGCTGTTGTCGATGATTATTTAATGAAAATTACCCATGTTTTCCGCGGCGAGGAATGGTTGACTTCCACTCCTAAACATCTTTTACTTTATCGATATTTTGGTTGGGAACCACCACAATTTGCCCATCTTACGGTGTTATTAAATCCTGACGGCAAAGGAAAAATGAGTAAGCGATCTGGAACCACTCATGCCCAAGCCTTTTTAGATGAGGGTTATCTTCCTGAAGCTATGTTGAATTTTTTAATGCTTTTAGGTTGGAATCCCGGCGACAATCAAGAATTTTTTACTCTTGACCAATTTGTTCAGGCTTTCAGCATTGACCACCTTCATAAAAAATCTCCAATTTTTGATCGCAAAAAATTAGATTATTTTAACGGCTATTATCTTCGCCAAAAATCAGACGAGCAATTATTTACTTTATTTAAAAAATTTTTACCCGAAGCCTCTGATGATCAAATTAAGATTTTAGTTCCAGTTTTAAAAGAAAGAATTGTCAAACTTTCCGATCTTACAACTCAAACGAAATTTTTATTTGAGGATGTCGAATATAATAAAGAACTTTTACTAAAAAAAGGGACAACTTCAGAGTTGGCTGTTGATATGCTTACTAAATCAAAAGAAATAATTTCATCAAATTTTGACGATTTATCAGCAAAATTAATGGAGTTAATTAAAAATAATAATTGGAATACCGGAGAATTTTTTATGGTTTTTAGAGTTGCAATTTGTGGAACAGTTTTTACTCCTCCAGTTGTTGAATGTTTACCAGCTCTTGGCCAAGAAAAAACTCTTAAGAAATTAGATATCGCTATCTTAAAATTAACTGAATAGTTTGATAAACTAACTTTGTGTTAGTTTTATTACTATTTTTGTTTTATATTTTTCCACCCCAAGTTTTAGCCGACGATCCAATCATCAAAATTAATAATTTTTCCGCAAGCTCAGATCCAGAATGGGTTGAATTAATTAATAATACAGACGAAACTATTCCCTTTGATAATTGGTTTCTCAGAGATAAAAATGATAATTTAAATAACAAAAACAGCATTTCTTTAACCGGAAATATTTCCCCGCATTCTTATCAAACTTTTTATCACGATAAAGGTTGGTTGAATAACGACAGTGATATTATTTATCTCTATCATGGAAACGATCTTGTTGATATTTTATCTTATCCTACTCCCACATCTACACCTACTCCAACTGAAATTCCAAGTCCTGCCTATACCCCAACTCCATCTTTAACTTCCACCCCCACTCCAACAAAAACCCCGACACCTACCAAAACTCCAACTCCTACTAAATTTTTAATTTCCACTCCAACAAAAACCCCGACACCTACCAAAACTCCAACTCCTACTAAAAATCCAACACCATCTTTAATCCTCACCCCTACTGCAATTTCAGCCACTGAATCGGCAACTTTAGTTTCCATTGAAACTCCTGTTCCAACCCCAACTTCTGTTCCCGAAGTTCTCGGTACCACCACTAATAAAAAAAGCTATCTTCCTTTGATTTTTATTTGTTTAGGCGGTCTATTTTTGTTAACTCCATTGATAATTGCTAAAATTAAACATGAAAATTAAAAAAATAATTCGATTTTTTCCAGCCATTATTTGGATGTCGGTAATTTTTTATTTTTCTTCCCAACAGACCACTGGTATTGGTGGTACCAATGAAACCAATCGTTTTTTAATTTTAAAATCATTCCATTTAATTGAATACTCCTTTCTTGCCTTTTTACTTTCTTTTACTATCTCAAAAAAGAAATGGGTAATTATTATTGCTTATTTATATGCAATTTCAGACGAAATTCATCAGTCATTTATTCCTGGTCGTGCTGCTCGTTTTCAAGATACACTAATCGATTTAATTGGAATTTTGATCGGTCTTTTTATTTTTAATAGATTATTTTTCTTTCAAAAGAAAGAAAAATAATCTATACTGATAGTGTGTTAAAGAAATTTTGGTCTCATTATTTTATTCCTCAAGAGAAAAACAATCATCGGGCAGCCATTTTAAAGCCCAATTTTTTGCTTTTCTTTTTAATTCTCTACCTACTAAACCAATCTATTATTAAAAGTTTAGTAACAATTAAGCCAGGAATTCTTGGTTATTCTTCAGAAATTACTGCTCAAAAAGTTTTTGATCAAACTAATAATGAAAGAGTAAGACTTGGATTGGAACCTCTTGTCTACAATTCTGTCCTATCAGAATCAGCCAAAGAAAAAGCTGATGATATGTTTACCAATAATTATTGGGCTCACAATTCACCCCAAGGCAAAACACCGTGGACTTTTTTTGATGTTGTTGGTTATAAATATTCAACCGCTGGTGAAAACTTAGCTAAAGATTTTTACGATACTGATTCTTTAATGAAAGCTTGGATGAATTCTCCCACACATAAGGAAAATATCGTCAATACCAAATATAAAGAAATTGGTATTGCTGTTGTCAATGGCACTCTTGGTGATATCAAAACAACTTTAATTGTTCAGCATTTTGGTACTCCTCTAATGGCCATTGCTCAAGAGGTTGCCTCTCAAAAATCCGACGATATTGTTGTCCCAGAAACTACTGAACCAAAAATTCAAGAAATTACATCTCAAGCAAGTGTTTTATCTGAAAGTAATGAAAAATTAATTAGTCCATTAATCCTTAGTAAAATTTTTAGTTCTGTTATTTTTATTGTCTTAATGATTGTTCTTTTTTTTGATGGTTTCATTACCATCAAAAAAAATATTCATCGCTTAACTGGTTCCACTGTTGGCCATATTGGTTTTCTACTTTTTATCTTTTTATTAATGATTTTTAACCAACAAGGGAGTATTTTTTAATGATCATTCCAAAAGAAATTAAACAAAAACCTGTTGAATATATTATTCTGTTGTTGATTTTTATTGTCGGATTTTTTTTATACCTTTTTATTAATAATTTGCAAACAAGAATGTGGATAATTTCTGGAGTTGTTTTATCCTATTTTTGTTGGAGTCTATATCATCATCACAAAAGGGGAGATCTACACACTTCAATTATCATTGAATATTTACTTATTATTCTGTTTGGACTTGTTTTCCTCTTATTTGATCCGTTTGCCATTTTTTAATTTTTTTTGGGTCGCCACTTACTAAAACTTCTGGTACTTTATAACCCATAAAATCTTGAGGTCTAGTATATTGAGGATATTCGGTTGTCCTTATTTTTTTTCCGTCAATTTCAATTTCTGACCAGCTTTCAATTTGGCTCGATTCATTCTTTCCCAGTACCCCTGGAATTAATCTCGTCACAGCATCAGTTATTACCATTGATGGTAATTCTCCGCCTGTTAATACATAATTGCCTATAGATATTTCCTCATCTACCATAAAATCAGAGATTCTTTGATCAAACCCCTCGTAATGTCCAGCAATTAAAATCAAATTATCTAATTTAGATAATTCTTCAGCCTTTTTCTGGTCAAATCTTTTACCTCTCGCCGACATCAAAATAATTTTCGTTTTACCTACCATTTCTTTTTTAATCGATTCAAGGGAGTTATACACCACGTCCGCTCTTATTAACATTCCCACATCGCCTCCAAATGGCTTATCATCCACTGATCCATAATTATCTATAGCCCAATCCCTTAAATTATGAATTTTCAAATCAATTATTTTATTTTTAATTGCTCGTTGAATGATGCTTTCTGCAAAAGGTGACTCAAACATTTTAGGGAACAATGTGACAATATCTATTTTCATACCAATATTTTACCATTTGCGATATACTGATTTATTATGAAACAACAAAATACTGCTGTCATTGTCATTCCGACTTACAATGAAGCCGATAATATCGGCCGAATGATCGAATATCTTAATACCAAAACCTTTCCTAATATAGTTGCCAAGAAAGGCAATTTGACTCAAAATTGGGACATGAAAATTTTAGTCGTTGATGGAAATTCTCCAGATGGTACCGGAAAAGTTGTTGAAAAAGAAGCTAAAAAATATAACAATACTTTTCTCCTGACCGAAACCAGTAAAGATGGTATTGGTGCTGCTTATCTCAAGGGGTTTAAATACGCTATCGATAACTTAAATGCCGATTTTATTTTTGAATTTGATGGTGATTTTCAACATCCTCCAGAAACTATTCCTTTAATGCTTAAAGCCATGGAAGAAGGTTATGATTATGTCATTGGTTCTCGTAAGATTAAGGGCGGTTCTAATCCAAAAGGTTGGGGTTTTAAAAGAGTTTTCTTTAGTGAAGTTGGTGGTTTTACTGCCAGATTCATTATGTTTTTTCCCTTCAAAAATTTCTTTAAAGTTACCGATCCCACCACTGGCTTAAAAGTCACTCGGGTCAAAGGTTTCATCGATAAAATGGATTTAGATTGGAAAGGAGATCGTTTACTTACTAAAAGTTTTGGTTATAAACTCCAACTTCTTTTTGAAACTTTAAAAATGGGCGCCAAATTTAAAGAGGTTCCACTTAATTTTCATGTCAGGAATGCCGGTGAATCAAAAATTGAACCAAAAACAGCCAAAGATATTTTTAGAGTCGCTGTTCTCCTTCGTTGGAATGACGAACTTACTAAAAGGTTTTTAAAATTTGGAACTGTCGGTTTCATTGGTTTTATTATTAATGCTTTTTTTCTTAATTTCTTTTCAAATTTTATGGGTGCACCTTGGCCTTGGACACTTTCTGCCGAAGTTTCCATTATTAGCAATTTTACCTTAAATAATCTTTGGACTTTTAAATCACAGCAAATTTCTGGACAAGAAAAATTAATCAAAAAATTCCTTCAATTCAATTTAAGTTCTGCTGGTGCCATCGTTATTCAATCCATTTTTGGAACTTTGGCAGAATATCTTTTTGGCCCAGGCAATAAAACTTTATATTTAGCCGTAATTATCGTGTTTTTAGTTCTACCGTATAATTGGACTATGTACAATCTGGTCATTTGGAAAAACAAAAAGAAATAATTATAGTAAAATATACTTTATGAAAGGAATTATTTTAGCTGGTGGTCGAGCTACTCGTTTACGTCCACTAACAACCATTACTTCAAAACAACTTTTGCCGGTTTATGATAAGCCGATGATTTATTATCCAATCGAAACTTTAGTTAAAGCTGGAATTAAAGATATTTTAATTATTATCGCTCCAGATTACTCTGGTCATTTTTTGAATCTCTTAGGTGATGGTAAAGAATTTGGTGCTCGTTTTAGTTATGCAGTCCAAAAAGAACCAAAAGGTTTAGCTGATGCTTTTATTATTGGAGAGGATTTCATCGGCGATGATAACGTCACTATGATTTTAGGCGACAATATTTTTGATCAAGATTTTTCTAAAGAACTTAAAGAATTTAAAAACGGTGCCATGGTTTTTGCAAAACAAGTTGAAGATCCAGAGCGTTTTGGTGTTGTTGAATTTGATCAAAATATGAAAGCCATTTCAATTGAAGAAAAACCCGGACAACCTAAAAGCAATTATGCTGTTGTTGGTCTTTACACTTTTGATAATCGCGTTGTTGAATACGCTAAAAATTTAGCTCCATCTCCTCGCGGTGAAATTGAAATTACTGATCTCAATAATATCTATCTTAAAAATGGAGAAATGAAAGTAAATATCTTTGACACCCTCTGGGAAGATGCTGGTACTTTTGATTCTCTTTTGAGAGTTGCTAATATAATGGCCGAAAAAGCCAAATCATTAAAGTAATAATTTAGATTGTTAATAAGCTAATATCAGCAGTTGACCCTTCTTTCATCCATCCATTTCCATGGATCATCAAGACATTATCTCCTTTTTTAATAAAATCAAATTTACCTAATTCTTTTATCAAATTGGTTGATATATTAAAATCATCTCTATCAAATTTTTTTAAATAAGCGCTGACACCATATGACATGGTCAAAGCTTCAACAATTTCCGAATTTTCCGTAAAAGCAATTATAGGAATATTTAATCTGTATTTTGAAAAAATTCTGGCAGTTTTTCCCGACTTAGTGAAAACAATTATTGCCTTAAAAGGAATGACATTGTTATCAGTTACTATCCTTACTGCAGCATTCACTAATATTTCAGTAGTAGTTTTATTTTCCATTTCAATAAGGTTGACTACTCCATGTTCTTCACAAAAAATAGCAATACTTGCCATTTGTTCAACTGCTTTTTCTGGATATTTTCCAGAAGCTGTTTCTTCCGACAACATTACGGCGTCTGCACCATCAAAAATAGCATTTGACACATCTGTTACTTCGGCTCTAGTTGGACGATAATTACTAACCATTGACTTAAGCATCTGGGTGGCCACAATTACTGGTTTACTATTTTGTCTACACAAATCCACAATTTTCTTTTGCCAATAAGCCAATTCTCTTAATGGTACTTCTACTCCTAAATCTCCTCGAGCCACCATCACCGCATCAGCCGATTCCACGATTTCCTTTATGTTTTTAACAGCACTAGCATTTTCTATTTTTGCCACTATTTTAATTTTTGAATTATCCTTACCAAGTTTTTTTCTTAAAGTTTCAATATCATCTTTACTTCTAACAAAAGATAAGGCCGCAAAATCGGCGTTAAACTGATCAACAATTTCCAAAGCGTCTAAATCTTTTTTTGAAAACAAAGGCAAATCTAATTTTTTTCCTGGAATGTTCAAGCTTTTTCTATGTTTAATCACATAATCTCTTTCTGATTTCATCTCAACAACTCCAAGCTTTTTGTTCACCACTCTAAATTCTCCATCGCCATCATCAATAAAAATTGAGTCACCTTTACTAATTTGTTTCAAAACCGCCTCTGGATTAAGTTTAATTATTTTTTTACCCTCAATAAATTTATTGGCAATAAAAACCGAATCACCTTTTTTTAAATCAATTTCTTGGCTGTTTTCTGTTTCAAGTCTGATTTCTGGTCCTTGCAAATCAATCATAATTCCAACTTTTTTACCCAAATTTTCAGATATTTCTTTTACTTTTTTAATTTTATCTTTGTGCCATTCAAAATCATTATGTTTCAGATTAAACCTAAAAATATTCACTCCTTCTTGAATTAATTTTTCCAAAATTTCCATCGATTCAGAGGCTGGGCCTATTGTGGCAATTATCTTTGTTTTTTTACTTTTCATAGACAAATATCTTACCATTTTTTTTAAACAAACTAAAATCACTTGCTTGCTAAATAAAATAAAATGCTAATATATAAACATATGACTCAAAATAATAATGACGTTTGTCCAAAATGCGGCGCTGCTTTAAGCGAAATAATTGAAACTCCAACTGGTCGTCGTCTTCAACGATGCTCCACCGGATCCTGGAATCCTCAAACTCATAAAACCGAAGGTTGCGATTACGTTAAATGGCTTGAAGTTGAACCAAAAGAATTAGATGAAAAATGTCCAAAATGCGGTGCTCCTTTAGTTTTACAAGTCACTCGATTTGGCAAAAAAATGAAAAAATGCAGTGCTGGTACCTGGAATAAAGAAACCAAAAAAGTAGAGGGTTGTGATTTCGTTGAATGGATTAATGGTACCACCGAACCTTTAGATGAAAAATGCCCAAAATGCGGCGAGTCATTAGTTCTTTTTACCACTGCCAATGGTAAAAAAATGAAGAAATGTTCAACCTCTGGTTGGGATAAAGAAACTAAAAAAGCCACTGGTTGTGATTATGTTCTTTGGTTAAAAGCCAATCAAACTTCCAGTGATAACGGTGAAGAATATTTACCACCACCAGAAGAAGAATTCTAAATGTTGCTTTCTCAAAACTTTATTAAAGATCCATTTGTTGTTAAAGAGCTTTTGTCTGCTAGCTCTATTAATTCCAATGATTTAGTTATTGAAATTGGTCCAGGCAGGGGAATAATTACCAAAGAATTAATTAGAAGAGCCAAGGAAGTTGTCGCCATCGAAAAAGACTTAGATTTATATCAAAGTCTAATTGAAAAATTTAAAGACATCAAAAATTTAAAAATTCTAAACAAAGATTTTTTAAACTGGAATTTACCCAACCAATCTTACAAAGTTTTTTCCAACATTCCTTTTAATATTACTGCCGAAATTATCGATAAATTTCTTAAATCAAAAAATAAACCAACTGAAATTTATTTCATTCTTCAAACCGAAGCTGCTCAAAAATATCAAGGCGGCGAAGCTGAAACCCAGAGTTCCATTTTGGCTAAAATTTTTTACGATGTCGAAATTTTAGGCGAAATCGATCGTACCGCCTTCACTCCAAAACCACAAATCAATATTAGTTTCATAAAATTTACTCTCAAAAATCAAGATGCAATAGATATCGATATTTACCAGCAATTCCGTGATTTTATTATTTATGGTTTCAATCAATGGAAAGCCGATATTTTCAATGCTTACAAAAAAATTTTTTCCTATCAACAATTTAAATTAATTAACCAAAAATTAAAAATCAACCAATTAAAACCCAGTCAGTTAAAATTAAACCAATGGTTTGATTTTTTTGATATTTATCAAAAAATTACCCCAACTTACAAAAAAGATTTAATAAATGGTTTTGAAATAAAATTTTTAAAAAGAATCCGTGTCAAAAAATAAAAAAATATTATTTTTAATTATTATTTTTGTTTCAATTATTATTATCGTTTCAGTTATTTTTGCTTTTTTAAAATATAAACAGGTTGTTGTTAAAGTTAATAAAGACGCAATTCCAGCCAATATTTCACCAACTGCCACTCCTACTCCTGATCCAGACCGACCATTTTCTATTTTATTAATGGGCTATGGTGGTGGCGGTCATGAAGGCGGTACTCTCACTGATTCTATAATTGTAGCCCAATTTATTCCCAAGGAAAAAAAGATTAAACTAATTTCTATCCCTCGTGATCTTTGGGTGCCAATACCAATCGCTGTTGGCGAAACTAAAATGCTTAAAATTAACGAGGCTTATTCAATTGGTCTTGATGATAAAAAATATCCTGACAAAGAAACTCAATTTACTGGTAAGGCTGGCGGTGGTCAAATGGCAAAATCAGTTTTATCGCAAGTTGTAGGTTTTTCTATTGATAATTTTGCCACTATTAATTTTAGCGGTTTTCTAAAAACCATCGACACTCTTGGTGGTATTGAGGTTAATGTTCAAAAAACTTTTGATGACTATTTATATCCTATCGAAGAAAAAACAACAGATACTTGTGGCAAGTCAGATGAAGAGATCACTGCTTTAACTGCCACAGTTTCGGCTGGAAAATTAGAAGAATATTTTGAATGTCGTTACGAACATCTTCATTTTGATAAAGGCTTACAGACTATGGACAGTGCCACAGCCCTCAAATTTGTCCGCTCACGTCATTCACAGGAGGATGGGGGAGACTTTAATCGCTCTGCTCGTCAAAAATTAGTCATTGAAGCTGTTAAGAAAAAAATTATTTCTCTAAATTTTATTCCCAAGATAATTCCACTTATTAATTCCTTAGCTGGTAATTTAACCACAGATATCGACTTAAACAAAATAGAAGAACTTCTTTCCAGATCTGATGAATATCAAACTTATAAAATTGAATCATTCCCTATTACCGATCAAAATCTTTTAATGAACTCTAAAAGTAGTATTGGTCAATTTATTTTAATCCCAAAATTAGGCGAAAATAATTGGACCGATATTCAAAAATTTATTTCCCAACCCACCGCCACTTCTTCTGCTTCTATTGATTAGTTTATTTTAAAATTCCTTTTAAAACCAAGTCTTGTATTTCTTCTGCTTTAACATCTTTGCAATTTAAACAAGTCATTGCTGTCAACCAAAACAAAGCCACTGAAGCCGTGTTGGTATTCAAATTTTTTCTAAATTCTCCTTTAGCAATTCCTTTATTTAAAACTCCCTCAATAACATTAAAAGAAGTTATTTTGTTAATCGTGTCACCTAAATAAACTGAAAATAAATCTCTGTATTTATGAATAAAATCAACTTCTATCTCAATAATTTTTTCAATTTTTTCTTTTTCAGTTTTTAAATTTTCTATTTTCTTTTCAATTATTTTTTCAAATCTTTTATGTGCTTCAGAAACTATCTCTTCAAACAATTCATTTTTAGATTTAAAATGATAAAAAACCGTTCCTTTAGCCACTTTTGCTTTCAGAGCAATTGCATCAATTGACGCTTTTTCAAAACCATCTCTAGCAAATTCAGAAATTGCCGCTGAAATTATTTTTTCTTTTTTGTTTTTAAGCAACATGGTTTCTTGACTTTAATTAATAACAGTTTAACTGGTTTCAATAAATAAGTAAAAATTAGAACTAATACAAACAAAATAATATATAAAATTATTCGACCATCAAACATAATTAAATTTAAATTACTTCCAGAAATTAATTCCCTTAATCCCGAAACAGCATAGGTAAATGGTAAATAAGGGCTAATTTTTTGAAAAAATTCTGGGGCAGTTTCCAATGGGTAAGTTCCAGCACAGCTAGTTAACTGCAACATTAGCAACACAATTCCAATAAACCTTCCTGCCATATCAAAAAGCAAAACTAAAATCATTTGAATTAAAGTAAAACACCAAGCCAATAATGTAGTGAATCCAATAAACTGCCAAAAATAATTTATTTGTAGTCCCAAAAAATGAATTAACACAAAACTTAAAGTAATAGATTGAATAGTAGTAATAACTAAAGATAACCATAATTTAGGCATAAATTCCTTTAAAAGGTTTTTACTTTTAAAAGTTAATTCTATTAAAAAGAAAATAGCTAAGCCGCCAATCCATAAGGCTAATGGAATAAAATAAGGAGCAAAACCAGTTCCATTATTATTCACAATATCAATTGAAATATCATGAATATCAACCGGCGCCGACATTACTGTTGCTTGAACCGCATTTTTAACCTCATCAGTTTTGTTAATATTTTTATCGACTGATTCCTTTAATTTATCCCTTAATTCAACCGATCCATCATACGCATCAACCAATCCATTGCCCAATTCTTTTTCTCCATCTTTAATCTCTGCTAATCCATCCATTAAAGTTGTCCCACCATCAACAGCTGAAGATAAACCATCTCGTAAACTGGCACTGCCAGTGGCAATATTGCTCACACCAACTGATAAAGAAGATAATCCAGTTTTTAATTGACTAATTCCACCATTAACTTTAGTGGCCGCAACTAAAGCTGTTTGCAATTCTGCTGACATAGATGCTTCTGGATGTGCCGATATATAGGCGTTTATTGCCGAAATTACTGCTGATTGTCCAGCACTTAAATTATTTGCTCCAGTTGATAATTGGTTTGTTCCATTAAGAGCATTATTGGCACCATCAGCTATTTTTTCAGAACCGTCATGTAAAGTATTTAGTCCATTTTTCAAATCATAAGCGCCACTATTGGCCTTATCAATTCCATCATATAAATCATTACTTCCATCTTTTGCCTCTAATAATCCATCAGCCAAATCTGATGCACCATTAACTGCTTTTTTTAAATCTTTAACAGAATTTCTTGTTTCCGAAAAAATATTATTAAAATATTCTTTAGATATTTTTTCATTCAAAGCTGCTTTTATTTTTGCAAAAGCAGTATCGGTAAATTTTGACGCCATAAAACTAGACGCTTGTCTTGATTTAAATTTAATTTGAGCTTGTTGTGGACTGTTAGTATTGACCGATAAAATATTTTCTGAAAAGTTTTCAGGAATTGTCGCCATAGTGTAATATTTTTTATTTTCCAATCCCTTTTCCGCTGTTTCATTATCAACGAACTGCCAACTCATATCTCGCTCTTCTTTTAATTTGTCAACTAATTCTTGTCCAAAACAATATTGTTCTTTATCGCTTTTGTCTGATTTATAGGCACATTTGTCTTCATTAACAATAGCCACTGGTAAATTTTCCATCTTACCGTACGGGTCCCAAAAGGCCCACAAGTAAAGAATACCGTAAATTAAAGGCAAAATAATCACCGCCACCAATGTGGCTGTTAGTAATTTTGACTTAAAAATACGCCTTAATTCATTTTTCATAATATATAAACTGACCAGTCAGTATAATAACTCTAAACCCAAAAAAAGTCAAACAAAATCAAGGAAAAACGATCAAAACTTAATTAAAATTTCTTACGGTATTAGTTTCAAAAGAAACATATTCACCAACGACAAAACTATAGCTGCCAACAGAGCTGTTCCAAATCCTGAAATACTAAACCCAGGAACTATTTTAGCCATTAACATTAAAAGTAATGCATTGATAACAAAAGTAAATAAACCCAATGTCAAAAAATTAATCGGTAATGTTAATAAAACTAATATTGGCCTAATTACCAAAGTTAATATTCCCCATACTATAGAAATAACAACTAATGCCATCCAACCGCTGATTATAAAACCAGGGATTAAATAAGCAGTAATATAAAAAGCAAAAGCACTGATTAATAATTGTATGATCATAATTCAATAATAAACCATTGGGATAAATATTACAAATTTATTGGCTATAGGACGAGGTTGGAACTTATTTCGATAATAAATAACGTTTTGGAATTACCGTCATATTAATATCACTACCATCCTCATATAAATGTGCTTCAAGTGTAGCCAAAAATATATCGAGGCACTGATTATCTCTAATATTCCATTCATAAACCAATTCTGTCCCTTCTAAATCTCTTTTCCAATTATTCCAATTCAAAGGAACAGGGTAAGTTCCCCAAAACTCTATAGCGTTAGTTAATTTTAATAATTTTATTTTTTGTTCTTCGTCATAACCTAATCCAACTAATTCCATTAAAAATAATAAATTGTGTGTTTTATTTTCACTCCCAAATATCAAAAATCCGTTTTTTGTCACTGGATTTCCTTGTTTTATATAAAAAGCTTTTAAATAAAGTTCCAAGCTTTTCGCTTTTAAATATATTAAGGGGGTCAAAATTTCTGATTCAAAATTCTTTTTATCTTTATTATGGTTATAGCAATTTTCCAAAACTACAGCTGCAGCACGTAAAATATTACCCTGTTTTTTCCACCTTTCATATTCATTTGCACATTTTTCAAAGTCTTCTTTTCTATCTTTATCATTCATATATCAATACGGATTTAATAAAGTTGCTTCGTATGGATTCGAACCACAATTAATCGGTTCAGAGCCGATTGTCCTACCATTAGACGACGAAGCATTAAAACGCCTTTATTATATCAATTTTCCCAACTAATTTTGAATTTTACCCAATAAATGATATAAATATCCAAATGCAAACCATTGAAGAATTAACTCAAGATCTTAAATTGAATCCAGAGCAATCCGAAGCCATTAAGGATTATATTAATGGTCTTCTAATCGAACTCTTGGAAAGCATTAAACAAGATCACATCAAAAACTTTGAAGAAACTATTGAGAATCTAAGACATAACGCCTAGACTCTTTTTCCATTGCTGTTTCTTCACCATGTCCG
>Ga0074198_1000763_pt1 | contig 28263 bp, 21 predicted proteins | sample EPASupsiteSAE323_FD_64527 | JGI IMG/M metagenome (GOLD analysis project Ga0074198, IMG submission 64527) | Bioremediated contaminated groundwater from EPA Superfund site, New Mexico - Sample SAE3-23 | ecosystem: Environmental > Aquatic > Deep subsurface > Groundwater > Contaminated ...
ATATCATTTTCGCATGTTCTTTTTCATTATCAGCAGTTTCTGTAAAAATATCTGCAATCTGTTCATATCCTTCTTTCCTTGCCACGCTTGCAAAATATGTATACTTATTTCTTGCTTGTGATTCTCCGGCAAAAGATGCTTTGAGGCATTCCTCGGTTTTTGAGCCTTTTAGTTCCATAGTTTTATACCTCCTTTTAGTATTAATTTTAAGGTAGAATAATTATTTCATAGGTTTTTCATAATATCAACATGGTGTTAATTGTAAAGTTTAAAAAACATTATAAAAAATTATTGGCTGTTCTTCCTATGTTTACCAAAAAGTATTGAAATCATTAATAAAGTATAATAATATTACTTTATAAAATTAAAATAAATCGAAAAAACTCGAAAAAATATCATAGCAACTATCATATTAACTTTTATTGTTTCTTTATTTCATAAATTTTTTATTCATAATTTCTAAATTGGATTTTTCCACTTCAAAAACATAAATTCTTTTAAAAACCGTTAGTCGGTCTTGGTTCATGTAAAAAAAGGATTTTAAAAAGGATGATTTACTAATGAAAAATCAAAAATTCAAGAGTAAGCTAATGTTGGTTTTTACTACATTAATTTTTTTGGTTTGCGCAATGGTTTATAGCATATCTTCGTTAGTGCTTTTTAGAATACAGAAAGCAGATGCACTTGACCGGCTAGAGACTATATCTAATTTAGGATATTCATATCTTGATTTGACATACAAAGGACATTGGAGACTGGATGGAGAAAATCTCTATAAAGGAGATGTACTTATAAATGGTAATTATAAGGTAGTAGATGAAATAAAAAATAAAACGGGAGCTTTTGTAACAATTTTTCAGAAAGATAAAAGGGTAGCAACAAATGTATTGAAAGAGGATGGTTCCAGAGCTGTTGGAACTACTGTTGCCCAAAATGTTGCAGAAGTTTTGCTAAAAAAGGGAGAAGAATACAAAGGAATTGCGAGTGTTGTAGAAAAAAATTGCGAGAGTATCTACAAACCTTTAAAAAACGAAAATGGAGAAGTTATTGGCATATGGTTTGTAGGAGTAACTCAGGAATCAATAAAGCAAAAAATCAATCAAAATATTATGAAGTTTAATACAGCGGTTATTTTAATAACGTTTATTTGTATTTTCATTAGCATTTTTGCAGTAGACTTTTTTACAAGGAAAAACGTAAGAGGTATTGAAAGTCTTCTCAAAACAATGAAAAATGTTGAAGAAAACGGTGATCTGACGTCGATGGTTAATATCTCTAATAAAGATGAGATTGGAGAAGTCGCTAAAGGTCTTAATAATATGCTTGTAAAGCTAAATACAATATTTAAGCAGGTGTCGGTTTCTTCTGATGTGGTGCTCAAATCATCCCGACGGATGGGGGAAATAACTGAAGATATTGACAAATTAAGCAAACAACAATATTCTTCTGTCGAGGAAACTCGTGAGTCAATGGGAGAGTTGGACGGAGGTATGCAAAATATCACTAACGGTATACAGGAAGTTACGCATAGTGTAGCTGAAGTTGCTAAATTGTTTGGTGATATGAAAAATGGAGTAGAAGATATATCTATGAGTATATTGCAGTTAAATAGTGAGGCATTAAATACATTATCTGCGACAGACGATGGCAAGAAAGCGGTTGAGAGATCAAAAGCAGGAATGGATATAATAAATTCATCAGTTGGTAACTTAATTGAAATTGTCAATGGACTAGGGGAATCAGCAGGTTTTATTGGAGAAATTGTTAATGTTATAGATGACATTTCAGAACAAACGAATTTGCTTGCATTAAATGCTGCAATTGAAGCTGCAAGGGCAGGAGAATATGGAAGAGGTTTCTCAGTAGTAGCAGAATCAATTAGTAATTTGTCCGAAAAAAGTGGAGAAGCGACAAAAGAAATAACAAAATTAGTAAGAGAAGTACAAGAAAGGCTAAAAATGGCAGTACAGGCTTCAAAAAAAGGAGCTATTGAAATAGAAAAAGGAGTAAGTTCAGCTAGTGAAACACAAAAAGCATTTCATAAGATAGAAGAGGCGTTTGAAATTGTTGAAGTTGAAATAAAAAAAGTATGTATTAAAACAGATGAACAGGTTACTTCTATAAGAAAAGGGGTTGATGTTGCTGATAAAGTAAAAGTACTTGCTCAAAATATGGCTAAAACTGTTGAAAGCCAAACAATATCAAGTACAGGAGTTGTTAAATCAGTTGAAAGAATAAGTGAATCGGCTAATCAGATTGTAATAGGAACTGAGGATATTGCTAAACAAACAGAAAACTTGGAGGAAGAGGCTAAAAAGCTTTCAGAAATAGTATATGAGTTCAAGATAAACGAAGCATGATGTATCGGAAGAAGTGTACCAAGTATTATAGTCTAATATATTTTAGGGGGTAAAACTATGTTTAGATCCAAGAGTATCAAAATAAAAATATTATTTCCAGTATTATGCATTGCAATAATTGGATTTTTAGCACTTTCTTTATCAGGATATATTATTTCGAAAAATGCAATAACAGAAGATATTGCAGAAATTGACACAACAAAAGTAAATAAGCTTGTAAATTTTGCAGAGGGCAAACTTGAAAAATGGAAATCCGAAATCGAAATAATATCAAAAGCCGATGCTATAAAACAATCTTTTCTTGCAGGGAATATCTCAATAATGAATAAATTTCTTGCTGAAAGAAAAAACATACTTGTTGGTTATGAAATGTTTTATACAGCGGATAAAAAAGGAAACTTTAAATCAAGTGTAGGATTAAACGGAAATGTTGCAGATAGGGACTACTTTGAAAGAGTAATGAAGGGTGAAACTGTAATTTCAGATCCTGTAATTTCGAAAGCATCAGGTAAACCCATAATATGTATTGTTTCTCCTATTAAGGATGATGCAGGAAAAGTTGTTGGTTTGTTTGGCGGTACTATGCAGTTAACATATATTTCTGAAATAATCAATCAGGAGAAATTTGGTAAAACAGGCTATGCTTTTATGCTTGACGAACAAGGGTTAATAATGGCTTATCCAGATGAAAAGCAGGTTTTGGTAAAAAATATGATAAAAGAAGAAAGTCAAACACTTGCTGAAATTGCAAAAAAAATGATTGCCGGTGGGTCGGGAAGCGGAGAATATACTTATCAAGGAGTCAGTAAGATTTCTGCTTTTGCACCAATTAAATCTACTGGGTGGTCTATCGCTGTGAGCGCACCCAAGAATGAAATATTTGGTAAAATAACCACATTGGGTATGGTTTTTCTAATAGGTAGCGTTGTTATATTAATTTTAATTACAGTAGTCATGATTTTTGCTGTATCTGTTGCGATAAAACCTCTATTAAAGATGGTTGAAATAACAAAAAGTGTCGCAGAAGGAAATCTTGCAGTTGAGGTTAATTATAATAGTCAAGATGAAATAGGTAGGATGGGTGCTGCTTTAAAGAAAATGATTGAGAACTTGAAAGATATGATAAATAAGATAAGGGAATCGGCTGCTATGGTTGCATCAACAGCGGAGCAAGCAAGTGCAACAACCCAGCAGATTGCTTCCAGCAGCGAAAACCAATCAGCAGCAGCTGAGCAGACATTGAGTTCAATGGAAGAACTTGATGCCAGTATTCAGAATATTTCCCAAAATGTACAGGAAGTATCTGTAAATGTTAATCAAGTTTCCTCACTTATTGGTCAAATGGAAAAGATGATGGAGGAAGTAACGATTATAGCTGAGAAAGTATATACCCAGTCTGAGAATAGCATAAAGGCAACAAATGTAGGACGAGAAGCTGTAGATAAATCCAAAGAAGGCATGGATGAAATAGATAAAGCGGTTAATAACCTTGTTACGGTTATAAAAGGTTTGGGTAGATCTGCTGTTGATATAGGTGAGATTGTTGATGTAATTGACGATATTGCTGAACAGACGAATCTTCTCGCATTGAATGCTGCAATAGAAGCTGCAAGGGCAGGCGAACATGGTCGTGGGTTTGCGGTTGTTGCAGGAGCGGTAAGAAACCTTGCTGAGAAAAGTGGAGATGCAACCAAAGAAATAACAAAACTGATAAGAGGAATTCAAGAAGAAGTAAATAGTGCAGTAGAGACAGCGAAGGAAGGGGCAGAACAGGTTGAACAAGGAGTGAAACTTGCAGGAGATGCTGGAGAAGCGTTGCAGACAATAAAACAAGCTGTAGAGCAAACAGCTAAGGAAGCAATGTCAGCAAAGGATTTGATGGAGAGCCAAAACAAACAAATAAAAGAAGTTGCTAAGGTATCAGGTAATGTAAACGAATTGGCGAACACAATGGCAGCAACGGTTGAACAGCAAACTGCTGCAAGCTCTGAAGTTGTAAGAGCGGTTGAGAATATAAGTGAATCAGCAAGCCAAATAGCTTCAGGAACTGGAGAGATAGCAAGTTCTTCTGATGTTCTTGCAAAGGAAGCTCAAGACCTTACCTCAATAATTTCTAATTTCAAATTGGATTAGGAATTATCCAGAAGGGGTATAAAGAAGAGAGGTGTAAGAATGAATAATGAAAGCCCAAAAGAATTAAATCAAGAAGAAAGTAAACAAAAAGAATCAGAGATTCAGCTTGAGAATGATGAGTATGAAGAAAATGAAGATAACCAGTTCGTGATATTTAAAATAGAAGATCAGGATTACGGCATTGAAATTGAGCATGTTCATGAAATAGACAGGCTAAAGGAAGTTGTAATATGTCCTGTACCAAAAGCACCAGAGTACGTGGAGGGAATAATAAATTTACGGGGAGAAGTAGTACCGATTATTGATTTAAGAAAAAAACTTGAGTTACCCAAAGAAGAAACATGTAGAGAAACAAGAATATTAATCGTTAGAATGGATAATAAAACAATAGGATTAATTGTTGATAGGGTTTTGACGGTAATTAATATTGATCAAGATGATATTACTGCAACCCCAGAAGAGATAAAAGATGTTAATACAAAGTATTTTAGTGGCATAGTAAGAATAAATAATAAGTTAGTTCTCCTGCTGAATATTAATGAAGTATTGAGCTCTGAAGAATAGTGAAAAGAGCCTAATATCAAGGGGAAAGGTGAAGAAATGAACAAATTAGACTTTGAAAAACTATACAAAACCTTTATGGATGAATCCGGAGAGCAGCTTGAGATAATTGAGCAGGAAATATTAAAAATTGAAAAGAATGCAGATGATGAGGATGCTTTGAATGAGGTGTTTAGAATGGCTCATTCACTTAAAGGCTCTACAGGATTAATGGGATTTGAAAATATGACCAAACTAACCCATGCACTTGAGGATATGCTGCAAAAGGTTAAAGACAAAGAAATCAAAATAACAACTGATATTATTGATATATTGTTTGAAAGCCTTGATATGCTTAAAAAGATGAAAGATTCAATAGAGGATCAGAAAGAAAGCAAGACATTACATCCGCAGCCATTAATTGATAGGATTGAAAGCATCGCAAATTCAGGAGTACAAATTAAAAATAAAATTACCAATAAGAAAAACGATAATGGCGAAGATGACGATATTAAGATTAGTAAGCAGGATAAGACAATTATTAATGAAGCAATAATTAAAGGTGAACATGTATATATAATAAAGATTCTTATTGAAGAAGAAGCAATAATGAAGGCTATCAAATCGTTCTTAATTGTCAATAACTTAAAAGGTATGGGACAGGTTTTAAGGGTTGAACCTGAAAATTATGAAAGACTACCTGACTCTGATTTTGGAAACAAACTAGGCATGATACTTATAAGTCCTGAAATTGAAATGTTGATTAAAGAACAGATTGAGGTAGTAAATGAGATAGAGGAAGTAGTAATAACAAATTACAGTGAGCAAGTAAACAACGAAACGCAAAATAATATTCAGCAAGAAGGCTTGGGTTTGAAAGTAAGCGAGAATGTAAAAGACAATTCAGATTTCAGACAGGAAAAAAGAAGTACAATCAGAGTTGATATAAGGAAACTCGACAAACTAATGTCTCTTGCCGGTGAACTTGTAATAGATAAAGAAAGATTGATGCAAATAAGTTCAAAACTCAAGTACAAATATAACAGTGATGAAGATGTTCAGGAGCTTATGGCTGTTATTCCTCATTTGGATTCAATGGGGGATGAAATTCAGGAATCTATAATGGCTGTAAGAATGTATACTATTGAGAATGTATTTGACAGGTTTCCTAGAATGATTCGTGACCTTGCTCACCGTTCAGGAAAAGAAATCAACTTTATTATGGAAGGAAAAGATACCGAACTTGACAGGACCGTAATTGAAGAGATTGTTGATCCTATTGTTCATTTACTTAGAAATTCTGTTGACCATGGTATTGAATCAAAAGAGGAAAGAGTAGAAAAGGGAAAGGAACCTATTGGCATTATTAAACTTGAAGCGAGGCAGGAGCAAAGTAATGTTGTAATAGAAGTGTCAGATGATGGAGAAGGTATTGATATAGACAAGGTTAAGCAAAAAGCAGTTGAGAAAGGATTAAGCACGAAAGAAAAAATAAAATCTTTGAGTGAAAATGAACTTTATGATTTCATATTTATGCCCGGCTTTTCAACTTCAGGTGTAGTTAGTGAGATTTCTGGAAGAGGAGTCGGAATGGATGTTGTAAAAACAAATATTGAGAAGTTGAATGGCGTTATTGAGATAAGTTCAGAAAAAGGCAAGGGCACAAAGGTAATATTAAAGCTTCCTCTAACGCTTGCTATAATCGATGCACTTTTAATAGGACAAGGGCAAAGCAAATTTGCTTTGCCGCTAACGTCGGTTATTGAAACTCTAAGATTAAGTAAAAAGGATATAGAGCAGGACTTCAAGCATGTAAAAGAGAAAGAAATGTATTCATGGCGTAATATGGTTGTTCCAGTTGTGAGACTTAATAGATACTTTGATATTCCATTGGAGAATGATGCCGAAAAATATTTTGCAGTTATTGTAGCTTTTTCAGAAAAACGTTTATGCCTTTTGGTAGAAAGGCTGATTGGGGAACAACAAATTGTAATAAAGCCGCTGAGTGAATATATAGGAAAAGGAAAGATTCTAGGAGATATAAAAGGAATTACAGGGGCAACAATATTAGGAGATGGCAACTTCGCACTAATTCTAGATATTCCGGGAATATTGAAAAATATTAAAACTCAAAAATAAAGTATAATAAAAAATACCAACAAAATTTTGTTGGTATTTTTTATTATACTTTAAAAATCCTTTTCAATAATTTATTATATATATGACAAGAACTTACATATGAATTAATAAAGGAGAAAACTTACAATGGTTTCTGGTATTGGTATGCAAGTACTTCTAATATTATTACTTATATTATTAAATGCTTTTTTTGCAGCCTCTGAGATTGCAATAATATCACTAAATGAAAACAAAATAAAAAAGATGGCTTCTGAAGGAAGCAAACGTGCTCAAAAGATAATGAAACTAATTAAAGAACCAAGCAAATTTCTTGCAACAATTCAAGTCGGAATAACACTTTCGGGGTTTCTGGCAAGTGCTGCAGCTGCACAGAGTTTTGCAAATAGTTTATCCTCAACAATAAAAAGTATAAAACTCCCAATTGCGGATAATATTATTAATGCGATTTCTCTTTTTATAGTTGTTATTGTACTTTCTTATATAACTCTTGTTATAGGAGAACTTGTTCCAAAAAGACTTGCTATGGATAATGCGCAAAATGTATCAATATGGGTAATAATACCTCTTGAAGCTATAGGGACTATTACTGCACCATTTGTAACATTCCTGACTGTATCAACCAATTTCTTCGTAAAACTTTTAGGTGGAAGTCCGGAGGGTACTGAAGATAAAATAACTGAGGAAGAAATACGTTTAATGGTTGATGTTGGAGAAGAAAAAGGAATTATTAGAGAAACCGAAAGAGAAATGATAGATAATATTTTTGAGTTCGATGATACCCTAATATCTAAAATAATGACACATAGGACTGACATAATCGGGTTGCCTATTGATGCTTCATTGCAAGAAGTTATTGATATCGCAGGAAGTGAGCAGTTTTCAAGAATACCTGTTTATCAAGATGATATTGACAATATTATAGGGGTACTATATACAAAAGATTTACTGAAGTTGGTTAATGAAAAAGACCATAAGGAATTTAGACTTAATGATTTTATAAAAAAACCTTTTTTGGTTCCAAAGTCAAAGAAAACAGATGAGTTATTTAAAGAGCTTCAAATGAGTAAAAACCATATGGCAATAGTAATAGATGAGTATGGAGGGACTGCTGGGCTTGTTACTATAGAAGATTTATTGGAAGAGATTGTTGGAAATATATTTGACGAATATGATATAGAAGAAAAAGAGATTGAAAAGATTGATGAAAACACATTTGTTGTTAATGGAAAAATTGAGCTGGAAATTTTTAATGAATATTTTAATGTAAATCTGCCTAGGGATGGATATGATACGCTTAGCGGATTTATAGTTTCGCAAATTGGTAAAATACCGGGAGAGGATGAAAAACCGATTGTCGAGATTCAGAATTTGGTAATTAAAGTTGAAGAAATAGAAGAAAAAAGGATTACCAAAGTAAAAGTATGTAAAATTTAAATAAATATATAATTATATATTGTTGGAAAAATATTGACGCATTAATCAGCCAGAGATATAATACCCTATGTGTCATAAACGATAAGGAGGAGTATAACCAATGAAAGGTACGAGTTTAGCTAAGCTGCTCGCTCTTACACTAATAATAGGTTTGCTAGGTTGGTTAGCATACAGCGGTGCAGTACTATTTTCTGATTCAAAAACAAAACAATCAGTTTCTATCGGAAGCAAATACATAAGGCAAGGGTTGGACTTGAAGGGAGGGGTGTATATTGTTTACGAGCCTCAAACGGACAAGACTGTTTCAGCAAATGATATGTTTTCAGCAAAAGAAGTAATTAGAAAGCGTTTAGATAATAAGGGATTATTTGATGCAAGCGTTACTATAGATACTACAAATAATAGACTTATTGTAGAGATTCCAGGAGAAACTAATGCTCAAAAAGCAGTTTCGGATATCGGACAAACTGCAAAGCTTCAGTTCAAGGATTCTGATGGTAACGTTATAATTCAAGGAAAAGATATTGTTGATGCAGGTAGTGAATATGTTAACAGCAGTAATAGTTTGAAAAAAGCAGGATGGGTGGTTACTCTTAAATTTAGTTCCGAAGCAGCAGTAAAATTTGCTGATGCAACAGAAAGACTTTCGAAACTTGCTGCACAGAATAAGAATTTTATAAGCATATATCTTGATGAAAAAAAGCTTAATTCAGCAACTGTTGATGAAAGAATTGATGGAGATAGTGCTATTATTGAAGGACGTGATTATACTGCAGAATCAACCAAGGCAGATGCTGCACTTATTAGATCGGGTGCTTTGCCATTTAGCTTGAATCCAATTCAAGTTGAAGCAATTGGACCTACACTTGGGCAGCAAGCATTAATAATTAGTTTACAGGCTGGAATGCTCGCTTTTGCACTTGTTTGTATATTTATGCTTATTTGGTATAGACTGCCAGGAATTGTAGCTGATATAGCTCTTGTAGCTTATGTAGCAATAACAATATTAATTTTATCTGCCTCTAAGATTGCACTTACTCTTCCTGGTATTGCAGGTATAATACTCTCGGTTGGTATGGCGGTTGATGCTAACATTCTAATATTTGAGAGGGTTAAAGAAGAATTAAAAGCAGGAAAGACTTTGAGGGGAGCAGTTGATACGGGATTTAAAAGGGCGTTTAAGACAATTGTTGATGCCAACATAACAACCATAATTGTTGGAGTAATATTATTCATGCTTGGGACAGGTCCAATACAAGGCTTTGCAGTAACGCTTACTTTAGGTGTTTTGCTAAGCTTCTTCTCAGCAATTACCCTTACAAGATATTTATTGATACAGATGATGGGATTGGGCTTAAAACATACATGGTTATATGGTTATAAAGGAGGTACAATAAATGCCTAACTTCGTTAAAATAAGCAAATATTGTATAGCGTTTTCGATATTAATAACTATTGTGGGCTTCATTTCTTTCTTTACAAGAGGTCTTGCAATGGATATAGACTTTAAGGGTGGAAATATTATTGAAATCAACATGGGAAAAGCGTTTGACAATAATAGGATATTCACTATTGTAAAGGAAACAGTCAAAAAAGAAGCAACAATCCAAAAGCTTGGAACAAACCAAGATAAGGTTTCTATAAAGACCGAACATCTGACAACAGAGGAAAGCACTGCGATATTTAATAAAATTAAAACAGAATATGGTCTTAAAGATAGTGCGTTACAATCTATAAGAGCAGTACAACCCCTTATAGGTCAGGAAATATGGCAAAAAGGGCTTTGGTCCATAATCCTATCTTCAATTTTAATATTGATTTATATAGCAATCAGATTCAGAATAATGTCTGGATTTGCAGCTGGTGTTACAGCAGTATTGTCAATAGTTCATGATAGTTTTATAATGTTTACTATATATTCACTACTACAAATACCAATAAATTCTTCATTTGTTGCAGCAGTATTAACTATATTGGGCTATTCGATAAATGATACCATTATTGTTTACGACAGAATAAGGGAAAATCAGAATATCCTTAGAAAAGTTTCAAGAACAGAGTTGGTTAATAAAAGTATTTGGCAGACATTAAATAGAACAATTTACACGGTAGTTACAGTTCTAATATGCGTTATAACTTTATATGTATTTGGGTATATATATGGAGTGCAGTCAATAAAAGAATTTACTCTACCACTTATTATAGGTCTTGTTAGCGGAGCATATTCTTCAATATTCGTGTCAAGCCCGATATGGGTATGGTGGAAGGATGCAGAAGAAAGCAAAGAAGTTAATAAGGTAAAAGCTTCAAAAATCAAACCAGCATAATAAGGGAGCCGAAAGGCTCCTTTCCCTTATGAGATGCCGACGACGTTTGTATTATTAATGACTGATGAAATAATAAGAATTATGTGTTGAATATTTTCGGTTTATATGTTAATATATTTAAGCGAAATGAATATGGAAGTTATTAACGCGAGAGTGCTGGAATTGGCAGACAGGCACGTTTGAGGGGCGTGTGTCGCATGGCGTATGGGTTCAAGTCCCATCTCTCGCACCAAATAAAAAAAAGTCGATGAGTTGTCATTTGACTTTTTTTTATCCGTACGATGTTCAATTCTGATTTGATTCAAAGAAATGAAGTAAACGACAAGTATTAAATATTAGTTCATTTAAGCATAATGTCTAAACATTGTTTATTTGCAATTTTTTTGTTGTTATGATAAAATTTAAAATGTAAATTAGTGCTAGAATCAAGCGAAATATAGTCAAAATTATCAAGTCAAGCGAAATTCTTTAAATTTTTAAGTTAAAGATAGTTATTATTACAAAAGTGGAGATGGTATAATTATGAGTGGATTATTGAGTGTATTATTTTGGGGTTTTGTTATTTTTGATGTAATTATTATTGCAGCAGGATTTGCATATTTTAAGAAAAACAAAGGAAAATCATCAAATAAGAAGCTTAAAGATTTTGAGCATGAACAAGATAAAGCATTTCAGGGAAACAGAAAAACATCTCAAAAAGATTTCAAGAAAGATCAAAAGGGTTTAAAACAAGAAAAAGAAATCAAAGAATTATTTAGTAGAGATAAAATTGCTCAAGTGAATGAACCACAGCCTGTAAAACCAATCGAAGAACCCAAACATGATTTTATAAAACCTATTGGTTCTGTAATTGCGCCTAAACAAGATGAGAAAATTCAAAGAGAAGCAGAAGAACGTAAACGTTTGGAAGAGGAAGCACGTTTCCGCAAAGAAGAGGAAGCGAGACTTCGCGTGGAAGAAGAGGCTAAGGGTGTTGCAGAAGTAAAAAAACAAACTATGCAAATGGAGAAGAAGCAAGAGAGAACTGATTCAGTTTTGCAAGTTGATGTTAAGGCTGAACCTGTTATTCCAATTGCAATTAAACCTTCTGTTGAAGTAAAGCCTAAACAAGATGATGCTGATCTTATTAAGAGAGAAGAAGAAAGAAGGCGTAAGGAAGGCGAGCGTAAACGTAAGGAAGAAGCCGAACGTAAAAATAGAGAAGAAGAAGAACGTAAACGTATATCAGATGAAGAACGTTTACGCAGAGTTGGTGAGCGTAAACGTTTAGAACAAGAAGAACGTACTATTTTCATGGATGAGCGTAAACGCAAAGAAGAAGAAGAACGTAAACTTAAACAAGAGGAAGAACGCAAGCACAAAGAGGGGGAACTCAAGCTCAAACAAGAAGAAGAGCGTAGACATAAAGAAGAACTCAAACGCAAAGAGGAAGAGGAACTTAAGCTCAAACAAGAAGAAGAGCTCAAGCGTAAAGAAGAGGAAGAGCACAAACGTAAAGAGGAAGAGGAACTCAAACTCAAACAAGAAGAAGAGCGTAAATGTAAAGAGGCAGAAGAACTCAAACGCAAGGAAGAAGAAGAACTCAAACGCAAGGAAGAAGAAGAGCACAAACGTAAGGAAGAAGAAGAACTTAAACGCAAACAAGAAGAAGAGCGTAAACGTAAAGAGGCAGAGGAGTTCAAACTGAAACAAGAAGAGGAACGTAAACATAAAGAGGCAGAAGAGCTCAGACTGAAACAAGAAGAGGAGCGTAAGCTTAAAGAGGCAGAAGAACTCAAACTGAAACAAGAAGAGGAACGTAAACATAAAGAGGAAGAAGAGCTAAAACGCAAACAAGAAGAAGAGCGTAAGCGTAAAGAGGAAGAGGAACTCAAACGCAAACAAGAGGAAGAGCGTAAACGCAAAGAGGAAGAAGAACTCAAACGCAAACAAGAAGAAGAGCGTAAACGTAAAGAGGCAGAAGAACTCAAACTGAAACAAGAAGAGGAACGTAAACGTAAAGAGGCAGAAGAACTCAAACTGAAACAAGAAGAGGAACGTAAACATAAAGAGGAAGAGGAACTTAAACGTAAAGAAGAGGAAGAACGCAAACGCAAAGAGGAAGAGGAGCTAAAACGCAAACAAGAAGAAGAGCGTAAACATAAAGAGGAAGAAGAACTCAAACGCAAACAAGAAGAAGAGCGTAAACGCAAAGAGGAAGAGGAGCTAAAACGCAAGGAAGAAGAAGAGCGTAAACTCAAAGAGGAAGAAGAACTCAAACTCAAGCAAGAAGAAGAGCGTAAACGCAAAGAGGAAGAGGAACTCAAACTCAAACAAGAGGAAGAACGCAAGCGTAAAGAGGAAGAAGAGCTAAAACGTAAGGAAGAAGAAGAACTCAAACTCAAAGAAGAAGAAGAACGCAAGCGTAAAGAGGAAGAAGAGCTAAAACTCAAACAAGAAGAAGAACGCAAATTTAGAGAAGCAACAGCAGAATTAAAACGCAAACAGGAAGAAGAACGTAAGCTTAAAGAAGAGGGAGAAATTAAACGTGTACAGCAAGAAAATGAGTATAGAGAAAAAAATCGAGTAAGAGTAGAGATTGATGACAAGCTTCGTATAGAGGAAGAAGCACGCATAAGAACAGAAGCTGAAATGCGTGCGAAGTTAGATCTTGAAGATAAGCTTAAAAAAGAGCATGAGGAAAAAGAAAGATTAAGAAAAGAAGAAGAAAAGAAGCATAAGGAAGAAGAGTTTAGACAAGCGCAGGAATTGATGCTTCAAAAACAAAAAGAAGAGCAAATTCAAAAGCAAGAGCAAGCCCAAAAAGAACAGGATGAACAAAAAGAAAAGAGAAAAGCTTACGAAGAAAAAGCAAAGACCAAGCCTACATTCCTTGTAGTTGATGATGCGAGATTCATGAGAAATATAATAAGAAAAATACTTGAGGATACAGGGTTTGAGGTTGTAGGCGAGGCTGAAAATGGCAGAGATGCAATCAAGCTTGCTGAAAAGCTACAGCCAACCATTATCACGATGGATATAACCATGCCTGATATGGACGGAATGACTGCAATGGAAGAAATCATTAAAAAGCAGCCATGGATTAAAATCATTATGTGCTCAGCATCAGATCAGAAGGAAAAGATAGTAGAGGCAATCAGGTTGGGTGCAAAGGATTTTATAACCAAGCCATTTGAAAAAGAAAAGGCGTTGGCGGTAATTGATAAAGTTCTAAAAGAATAAAAATAATTAGCTGCAAAAAGTTTTTTTGTAGGGATTGCGTTTCTTAACGACGTAATCTCTACAAAAAAGTATCCATAATATATATACAAAAAAAGGGAATATTCTCAGATTGTATTGAAAAAAGATGTAATGTGTGAGAAAATATATGTATAAGAGCATTTTTTAAATCAAGTTGAGAATCAACTTGCTTTTCATAGTTTACTAATCAATTATTTGTAGTTTCCCGTCGTACGTTTTTAGACAGAATGATTGGGGGATAATTATGCAGGTACCAAACAGAAAAACCTTCGGCGAGTTGTTGGTCGAAGCTGGAATAATCACAAGAGAACAATTAAATGAAGCCATTGAAACCCAAAAGCAGACAGGAAAGAAACTTGGAGAAGTTCTAAAGCAAAAAGGGTATATTACTCAGGATGATATAATTCAAGTTCTTGAGTTTCAATTAGGTATTCCACATATAAATTTAGATCGTTTCGAAATAGAAGCTGATGCAATTAAAAGAGTACCTGAAAATCTCGCAAAAAGACACGAGCTCATACCTGTTAAAATTGATGGTAAGAAAATAATTGTTGCAATGAGTGATCCACTCAATTTATTTGCAATTGATGATATAAAGATTTATACAGGCTTGGATGTAGAACCAAATATTGCTTCATCTGAAGATATAAAAAAGGCAATAGGAAAGTTTTATACATCTCAAGAAGCTGTAAAAGTTGCTGAACAGTATAAGAAAGACCTTGGGATAGAAATAAAGGCCGTTGACAATTTGGAGGAAATTGTTAATAGTGCCCCCATAGTAAAGCTGGTAAATAGTTTATATGAACAGGCAATTAAATCAAGAGCAAGTGATATACATATAGAACCCATGGAACGGTTTGTAAAGATTAGATATAGAATTGATGGACAGCTCCATGAAATAATGAAATATGATATTGAATTGCTTCAAGCAATTGTTACTAGGATAAAGATTACAGGGAATATGGATATTGCGGAGAAAAGAATACCTCAAGATGGACGTGTATCACTAAATCTTGATGGAAATGCTTATGATATGAGACTTTCTATTTTGCCAACGATTTATGGAGAAAAAACTGTTATTCGTATAGCAAGTAAATCAACATTTATTAAAGACAAATCTGAGCTTGGATTTTATCCTGATGACCTGGAAAAATTCAATGGTATATTAAACAATCCACACGGCATTATTTTGGTAACCGGACCTACAGGAAGCGGTAAGTCTACTACTTTATATGCAGCTATGAAGGACTTGAATAAAGAGGATGTAAATATAATTACAGTTGAAGACCCGGTAGAAGCTAAGATAGAAGGAATAAATCAGGTACAGGTTAATGCAAAAGCAGGTATGACTTTTGCTTCTGCCTTACGTTCTATGTTAAGACAGGATCCGGATATTATAATGGTAGGAGAAATCAGAGACTCTGAGACTGCTAATATTGCTGTAAGCGCGGCTATTACAGGTCACCTTGTATTAAGTACATTACATACAAACGATTCTGTAAGTTCGATTTCCAGACTAGAAGATATGGGCGTAGAACCCTTCTTATTAGGAAGTTCAGTAGTTGGTGTTTTGGCACAAAGACTTGTTAGAAGAATATGTCCAAAGTGTGCAGAAGAATATGTTCCAGATATTTCTGAATTAAAGCTGTTAAAATCAAATTTGGAAATAGACAGTGTAGAAGATTATAAGTTAATAAGAGGAACAGGATGCACTTATTGCGGTCATACAGGATATAGAGGAAGATTAGGTGTATATGAAATTTTGACTGTTACAAACCGTCAAAAAGAATTAATAAACAAAGGTGCATCAATAGAAGAAATAAAGCAGGCTGCACTTGAGGAAGGGTTTAAAACCCTAAAAATGAATTGTATTAGATTGGTTCTTGATGGTAAAACGACAGTTAGTGAAATGATGAGGGTTGCGTACGCAAATGAATAGGCAGCAGAGGAGAAAAATATGAGCTATGATATTAATGAATTACTTGCAACTATGGTAAATGAAGGAGCCTCTGATTTACATATTACTGCTGGAGTTCCCCCAATAATAAGATTGCATGGGGATTTAAAGCCTATTGGTGAAGAAAAGCTGACTCGAGAGGACATAGATGTTTTTCTGGATGAGCTTCTTATTGAAGAAGAAAAGCTTGAACTTTTAGATGAAAAGGATATTGACTTGTGCATTTCAAAAGTAAAAATAGGCAGATTTAGGCTTAATGTATTTGAACAAAGAAATTCACGTGCTATTGCATTTAGGCATATAAATGATGATATACCAGATTTGAGCACTCTTGGCTTACCAGAATCTGTTAAGAGTATAGCGAATAAAACAAGAGGACTATTTTTGGTAACCGGACCTACTGGAAGTGGAAAATCTACAACGCTGGCATCCATTATTGATAAAATCAGCAGGGACAGGCGCTGCCATATAATTACATTAGAAGATCCTATTGAATATTTGCATAAGCATAAAAACAGTATAATCAATCAGAGAGAAATAGGAGCAGATGCAAAGTCTTATGCAAGAGGATTGAGAGCAGCATTGAGAGAAGATCCTGATGTAGTATTGATTGGTGAGATGAGGGATTTGGAGACTATATCTACAGCACTCACAGCTGCAGAAACGGGGCACTTTGTGCTTGCAACCTTGCATACAATTGGGGCTCCAAAATCAATTGATAGAATTATTGATGTTTTTCCGCCACATCAGCAATCGCAGGTAAGATCTCAATTGGCTTCAATTTTGGTAGGCATCTTATCGCAGATATTACTTCCAAGGATTGATATAGAAGGCAGGGTACCTGCATGTGAGCTCTTAATAGCGAATGATGCTATTAGGAATATGATTAGAGAAAACAAGGGACATCAGATATATTCTACAATGCAAACTGGACAAAAAGAAGGAATGCTTACGCTGGACAACCATCTTGTAGAACTATATAAAGCAGGAATAATAAGTAGAGAAGATGCACTTATTTATTGTATGGATCCTGAATATGTAAAAGGACTTTTACAAAACTTTAATTCACAGAGTTATCAGCAATCAAGTTTAGCGAAAGAGAGGACCTAAACAGTTATGCCTGTATACAATTATTTAGCAAAAGATTCTGCTGGAAAAGTTATAAAAGGTACTCAGGAAGCAACTTCAAAAACACAGGCATATACACTTCTTAAAGAAAAAGGGCTGATTGCTCATGATATTAAAGAGCAGACAGCTATGAATATGGACATAACTGAAAATATCAAGTTTCTTAATAAATTGAGTGTAAAGCAGATTTCTATTTTCAGCAAACAATTTTCTGCTATATTAAAGGCCGGAATACCTATATTAAAAGCGTTGGACTTATTGAGAAAACAGACAGAGAATAAGAAGCTAAAGAAGGTACTTGAAAAAATATGGGAAGATGTTCAAACAGGTTCACTTCTTTCAAAGTCTATGGAGAAACAGGAAGGAATATTTCCATCTATATATATAAACATGATTGAAGCAGGAGAAATGAGTGGAACTTTGGAAACTTCTCTTGACAGAATGGCAGTACATTTTGAGAAGGAAGCTAAAATAAAGAAAAAAGTAATGGGAGCTCTGCTCTATCCTATGATAATTGGTGTTGTTTGTGTAATCTGTGTTACTATAATGATGGTTGTAGTTGTTCCAATATTTTCCCAAATGTATGCGGATATGGGTGCCAAGCTTCCAGCTACAACTACATTACTTCTTAATGCTGGTATGTTTATGAAACAAAAATGGTATATAGTGTTATTAATAGTAATTGGTCTGACTGTTGGTTTTACATATTTTAAGAAGTCAAATTATGGCAAGACATTAATAGATAAAACTGTACTCAAAATGCCTTTGGTATCGCAAGTAATAAGAAAGTATAATGCAGCAATGTTTACAAGCACATTGTCAACCTTGCTGGCTTCAGGAGTTCCTATATTAAAAACTTTTGAAGTATTAGAAAATATAACTAAAAATGTGATTATTCAAGAAGCTATTAAGAAAATCAAGGAAGAGGTCACCAAGGGTGGAGGACTGTCGGTCCCTATAACAAATGCCGGAATATTTCCGATAATGGTTCCACAGATGATAAGTATTGGCGAAGAATCAGGTACATTGGATAAGATGCTTGAAAGAACTGCGGATTATTACGAAGAAGAGGTTGATGCAGCTATATCTATGCTTATGACGTTGATTGAACCTCTCCTTATGGTAGTAATGGCAATAATAGTCGGTTTCATTGTAGGTTCAATTCTTTTGCCAATGTTTAGCATTTATAAACAAATAAAATAAGAATAAATTAATTGAAGGGGGGGATTGTACAAAAGAAGATATTTTATTACTGAAATGAAGGGGGGAAGGGATATAACAAAAAATAGAGATTGGGGTGAGTGGTTAGTGAAAACGACAGAATCCATAAAGAATAAAAAAGGTTTTACATTGATTGAACTCATCATAGTTGTAACAATAATTGCAATACTTGGAGCAATAATATTCTTCGGCATAGCCAGCACGGTCAAAAGGTCAAGAGCTGCAGCAGACTTTGAAAATGCAAAGATAATTTATTCTACACTTCAAAGGATGAAGGCTGAAGGAACGTTGCCACTTCCAGCGGCACAGCAAAATTTCTATTGTGTTACAGGTGCAGGTACAGGAGCATATCCTAAAACTATCAATCCTACTACCGGACAAGAGGATTTTGTGGTTGTTAAGAATGGAGGATTACCAACAGCAGAAAATATATATTTGATTGAAAAGAAATACTTATCATCAATACCTAAAATTTCTTTATACAATAACCCGACTACAGCGTGGAGAGTAGAATATAAAATGGATGGAACTATATCAGTTGGTGTAGTACCTACAAGGGGACCTGGTAATCCACCATGCTATTTTTTGATGCCTAAGCAAGATGCTTTTTCGGGTGCTTATTCTGTATTAGATTAAGTAACAAAATAAAAAAATGGGAGGAAATAAAATGAAAAAAGAATTACTTAGCAATAAGAAAGGTTTTACATTGATCGAGCTCATCATAGTTGTAACAATAATTGCTATCCTTGGAGCAATAATATTCTTTGGTATTGCAAGCACAGTTAAAAGATCAAGAGCAGGTACAGATACTCAAAATGCCGCAATAATTATGTCATCTGTAATGAGGTCAATTGCAGAAGGAAAGTTAACTTCAGCATCTGGTGATGGAGTTTATGTTTCAACAGATTCAGAACTTACAGTTGGTACTTCTCCTTCAGTAGCTATGATCGGTGGACAATATTTATCTTCACTTCCTAAAGTATCTTTACTAAGTGGGACCCTTGCTTCACGTTGGGCAGTTAAGTTGACTTGTAATACTACAGCTCAGACAATAGATGCAGAGGTCGGAGTTTGTGGTTCCGCAGCTGGTGGCAAAGATCCTGCTGACCTTGCAAATTATGTAAAATTAATGCCGAAACCTGCTGCTTATTCAGCAAGTTATGATATTCTTAATAACTAATTATGCTTTATTTAATACTACTGTAGGTGTTGTTTATCGCCTGCAGTAGTATTAAATACTTTAATATTTAGAACCTTCAATGAAATTTCTGAATATTAAAGTATTTAATACATTGTAATGCTAGGTTGGGGATTTTATGAAAATTATTAATATAATAAACACAAAAAAAGGGTTTTCACTATTTGAGATTATAATTGCAATGACTCTTATTGCAATTATAATGTATGCGGCATTAGACTGGATTATTACAAGTACAAGAGCAAATGACAGGGTTAGAGAAGAGCAGCAGCTTAATGAACAGGCAAGAGCTGCTCTTGCGGTTATTGTTGGTGATATGAGGAAAACTGCGAGTGAAACCCAAATTGAGGTATATGATGATAACTCACCTACAAATAATCTTTTAAGCTTTAGTAATTCAGCATCTGTTGATACTGGAAGAAAATTAAAGGTAGATGATTATTGGTATAAGCTGGGAAGTGCAAATGAAGTAATTAATGGACATGATACAGCAATAAATGTTTTATATAGATATCCAATTAGTCTTGATGCTACATTTGATTCAATTCCAGACAAATCACAGTATGTATTGGCAAGAAATTTGTATGTAGATGCTGCTTCGTCAAAGTATGGTTTTCAAATAATATTAAACCAAGATATTTCTGGTGACAATCTTGTTTCATATACAATAATACTTAATTTTAAAAAGTGGTTTGAGAAACAAGAATATATCAATGCAAATATTGACGCAACAATCCAAAAGAGCAGTGAAACAAGATAATTTACAATATTAGTTTGTACTAGAAGATAAAAATTGCTTTGAGGGGGAGGATTCACTTTGGCAGGAAAAACCAAGCTGGTTATAGATATTGGAAAAACAAATATTAAACTATTGGAAGCTTCGATGGAAGAAGGGAAAATCAATGTTAAAAATTTTTCTATTATTCCCACTCCACGAGGGAGCTTTGCTGATGAAATGATTGTAGAGGATAATACAATCGCAGAAGAGATAACCAAAGAAAGGAAAAACAAGGGATTTACTGCAACTGATGCTTATGTTGTAATTTCAGGGGATAAGATTATCACAAGGGAGGTAATACTTCCTAAAGTGCCTGAAAAGGAATTGAATAAAATTGTTAGATATGAGGTTGAACAATACTTTCCGGTAGATTTATCAAACTACATTGTTGATTACAGGGTATTAAATGAGGTATCAATAGAGGATGAAACAAAATATAAAATTTATGTTGCGGCGGCTCCAGAAAAAATGGTTGAAAGTGTTATTACAATTGCTAAGCAGTGCAAGCTCTACATTGAGGTTGTAGATATCATGGGCAATGTACTGTCAAAATTATTGACAATAGAGCAGTCTGTGAATAACAGTATAGTGCAAGAGGGTAATTCTGTTGCAATTATTGATTTGGGAGCAACATATTCGTATATTGTAATAAATTGTTTGGGTGTGTTTCAATTCGGTAGGGGTGTATGGTCAGGCAGTTCGCAAATTACTGATGTTATTGCAAGTGCATTAGGCATTGATATGTCAGAGGCTGAACGCATAAAGATAGAAAAAGGAGAAAGGCTGATAAAAGATGATGGTATAGGGCTTGAATTTGGAGGCAATACGAAAATACTTGTAAGAGATATATCTAAAGTATTGAATAGTTTGATTACGGATATTTCCAAGATAATAGAGTATTACCAGTCACGAAATCCAAACAACCCTGTAACCAAAATATACTTGACAGGCGGAGGAGCAAATCTTGGAGGAATTTGTGACTTTTTTAAAAGCAGTATTAATGTTGAAACAGAAATTCTAAAGGACTTTAAATGCATAAAGGATAACAGCAAAAAAAATATAGGTGAATCGGTTACATTTTTTACAAAGGTTCTTGGGACAATAATCAGGCTAAAATAGTTGGGAGTGAATACAGTGAAGGATATAAATCTTCTGCCTTATAATGTGTTGGAAGAAAGGAAAAATAGGGAAAGGACAAAAGTCTTTATTACTATTCTGGTGATATTTGGTTTTATTGGTTTGATTCTTATTTATTTACCTTTGTTTAAAGCGAAAAGTCTTGAAAGGGAAAAGAAAGCGATGCAAGCAAAGGTAGATGAAATAAAGCATGTTGTAGATGATAAAAATAAATTGGATAGAATTAGAATTAGAGTAGAGCAGAAGGAAAATCTTCTAAAGGAAATAGAAAAAAAAGAAGTTTTTGTTAAAGATATTTTAGAATTAATAGAAAAAGAAATTCCCCAAAAAATTTATTCTGTGCAAATCAATGTTGGAGGGAGTGAAAGTATTATTATTAGCGGTGTAGCTGTTAATGATAATGCAATTGCAGATTTGATTTATAATATTAGAGGTACTCAAAAATTTAGTGATATTTTCGTTGGTAGCATTCCACCTACAGCAGTAAACGGTGTAAATTTTACAATTAATTTGATTATTAAATAATGGAGAGATATTATGAGCATGCTTAGCAGAAATCAAAAATTAGCGATATTTTTTATAGTAATATTTTTTGTTGCTTCCTTTTATTTTGTTGCTATACCTAATAATAGAAGGGTAAAAGCATTAAAAAATGAAATTGGACAACTAAATACTGATTATGAAAACTATAAGGCAATTGAAAAAGAATTAAGCAATATGGTAGGAAAACAAAACAATTATTTACAAAGAACTAATGAAATGTTAAAAGTGTTACCTCCTTCACTTGAACAGGAAAATATTATCGTACAAATTAAGAAGCTAAGAGCTCCTAACAGTCCTAATTTTGGTGGGATAAGTTTTACAAAGATTGGTCCTAGTGATTATATTAAGATTGATAATATTGCCAATATCCCAAGCGGCAATATTCAACAGGATTCTACTCAAACTCAAGCATCGGGAAATGGAGAACAGCAGAGTATAAAGCTAGAACAAAGCAATTTAATTTCAATGAAAGTAAATACAGAATATATATCAAGTTATGAACAGATAAAGAAGGCAATCGATTTGATTATTAGTCAAAAACCAAAGGTAGTATTGACATCAATAGGTCTTAATGCAAGCGGACCTACTATTGAAACTGCTTCATTAAGCATGGAATTCCTTGGTTATAAAGAAGAGGCTGAAAGTCCAATTAAATATAATAAATTTTATGAAAAAGGAAAATCAAATCCATTCTTACATTAAGTTTATTATGATAATAGTATTAATATCAAATGAATTATTTTAAATTTAGATTGGTGATTTATGTGAGGGATACTTCAGGTAAAAATGGTTTTACGTTAATAGAAGTAATAATTACCATAACAATACTTGTTATGGTAATATATCCTATTTATGACGGAATAATGGGTTCTTTTAAGCTGGAAAAAACAAATCAGGAAGTATTAAAGGCAAATATGCTTGCAGAAAAAATTGCACAGGATATAGCTCTTTTCGCACCTGATCCTGTTAGTCATGATGGGCACACCTACTTTTCCTGTCTGAAGAATCCACATGTATCAGAGCCAAATTGCCCAGGAAATGCAGGGGGATGGACATATTTGCGTTGTTTGAACAATTCAGTACAATTGGATATTATTCAGCCTGCAGATGTTAATAGAAACAGGTTTATTTCAAAAATCTATAATGGTTCGACATTTAATGTTAAATGTGAGGAAGAAGCTCCAAGTAATTTTAATAGAAGTGGGTATTATACTCTTGGTTATATAGAGCATAATATTCTTGAAATAAAGAAAAACTTGGCGGACCCAAGTAAAAATGATGTAATTTTCTCTGCTAAAATAAGAAATCCACCTTCTTTGACACAAATATATTCATCAACAACTGGTCTTTTAGATACTAATAAAATCAGCTTGATTTTTAGTAATAATGAGATTATAGAGAATACACCTGCAATAAAAACGTATTTTTCTAAGATAAGTATTTCAGATGAATATTTAATTAAGACTACTCCGTATGTTACTTTAAACAATTATTACAACTCAGTAAATCATGATATTAAAGATCTTAAAGTAGTCAATAGTACTGGAACGGCAATTGATATAAACCTATATAATATTGGCTATAATCCTGTTAAAGATATAAAACGTGATCCATATTTTTTTGCATATGAAAAAAGAAGGGATCCTATGAGCAGTGGCTATAGTATCTCAGATGACCCGAATTATACCTCAATGCCGATTGCTTCTGGATATCGTTTTAACTCGGTTAATCCTAATTATAATGCATATGTCGCTGCGCGGGACAAAAATAATGCTTCGTATAATCCCTATGCAGTTCAAAATTCTATACCAAGAGTAAATATTTATTATGATTCTGCTCAAAATATTAATTTTACTGAAAAATGCGATAAAAACTCATTTCTTATAAGGGATTTGAACAATTTGAACATTACGGCAAGTGAAGATAAAAATAAAAGAAAATACTTAATTTCAATTTATGATCTCAAATCAAATTTACTGTGTGAAAAGACTGTAACCTTATCTGAAAGATAATAATCACGTATTTATTACATAGAGAGGTAAATATGCTTATTAGAAGAGATACTATAAAAGAAAAAGCCAGAAAATATCAAGGCTCTACTGTGGTTTATATTATTTTCAGTGTAGCTTTGCTGTTTTTTATTGGTTTTGCACTGCTTTCTACTGTCCTAGGGAGTTACTTCATAAATAAGAGGTTTGCTGAGTCAGAAGAGCTTTATTTTAAAGCAGACAGAGTAAGTCAGATTGTTGGACAGAAGATGGAGGAAGAAACCAGTAATATTGTTGAAACTATGTCAATTTACAATGATGATTATTCAGGAATTAATGATACTCTTTTAACTTTAATATTAGCAAATCCAACCATTAATAATTATTTAAGTGGAATTACTAAAACGGATTTAAATAATAAATTGATGGTATATCTTAAGGAAACTACAATTGGTGTAGGTGGCAAAATTGAGAGCGGAGCAAATGCAAAGGCAGTAAGTAAGGGCTTATTTGATATATTCTTTAAATTGAGTATTAAGCAGCGTTCAATTCAAACGACTCCATACTATATTTTCAGGAATAAAACTAAAGCAAGTGATACAAGTGGGTGGAATTCATGGATTCAGGGTTATGTGATTAACGATTCACAGGATAATGACTTGCTTACTGAAGGAGTTATCAATGATTTATCTGTTAATGTTATAACTTCCTTGGAAGGAGATCAAAGTCTTACCAGCAATACTGATGGCATTTTGGCACTTTCAGGAGGGTGGCTGCAGAATATACTAAGTGCAACTCCAACGGGAAGCTTAGATTATAATGCAGTTAGCAACCCCATAGTTGCTGACTGTATTATCGATGCTAAAAATCTAAATAATACGCTCGGTAAGAAAATAAATGCAAAATTTAATATATATTCTATACCCAGAAGGGATAATAATCCACAATATAAGGTTGCCAGTAAGAAAACGATAATAAAAAATCCAATGTTAAAAAATGCTATTTCTGCAATATCAGGTATTAATATTATCCAAGATATTTATTATTACACAACGATTGGTACAAAGAAGATAGAAATAAATGGATCAGTTTACTGCTTCGGAGATATGCCAACTGACATGTCGTTGCCATATAATAATCCTTATGATTTTGATGGAACTGTAGCACCTAATAATTTTAATGGAATTAGAATTGATGCTCATAATCCTATTGACATTAATGGTAAAGTCGTAACTAGGGGAGGTATTAATATATACACCGATGCATCTGCTGATCCTCAGGCTCAAGTAATAAATATTGGAACTGCTAGCGGTAATGTGATTTGTGATAGTATCAATATGCATAAAAATAGTAAAAGAGTTAATGTAGATGTTAAAGGAAATCTCTCCACCTATGGGTCTATAAGGGTTAACGGGGCAAATAGCAGTATAACGTTAGATAAAGAATTTTACGGTATGGGACAAAAGGTAGACAATGATTGGAGTAAGGAAAAGTCATTTCAAAGCTCAAGCATAATGGTAAATGATACTTCATCCAGTGTTACTATTACTGGAGATGCTTATATTGGCGGATTGGCATATGCAGATGGTAACAAGTATAATGCTACTTACAACGATACCAGCGTAACACCAAATATGACTCATGCATTTATGCTGGGTCAAAGTACATCACAAGGGAATGACTATTTGGTATATAGTCAACATTTAGCTGGTGCTCCAACCACTCTGCCATCCAGTGGAGATTTCTACTCACCATTATATGCAGCTACTAGTTCAGATTATTTAGCTTATTCGGGTGGTTCACTATATACACCAACTAGCTGGGGAGCATCAAGAATGAATTTTGCTAAAGCTCATTTATATCATTATATAAGATTAGGTAATTCAACTTATGTAACAAAAGATAAGATTTTGTTAGATGGAAAGATATATGCCAAAGGGATTGTAGCAGCAAATGATAAGCTTTACTGGTTTCCTTCAAGCTCCCAACCATGGGGGGGAGGAGTCCCTCCTGCTTCGTTTGAAACCTATGCTAATACCTTAACTAAGGAGCTTTCTCAGAGTGAGTATGACACGAGAATTAACACTGCGGTTTCAGGAGAAAAAGCCATGGCAGACAAAGAAGTTGGCTATCTTAAAACATATGACGAAACAAAGTTATATTCATCATCAGCATCGGTACAAGAAAAAGACCCGAATAATTTAAATGCATATCCACTAAGTATGAATAGTTATATAGATAGGAATGGGTACCTAATAAAGCCGGTAATTGATAGTACCAGTACTTCTAACGTAATAACCAAGGGTGATCGAACAGCTAGAACATATTATGATGGATTTTTTAACCTGAACGCAGATGAATATATTTCTTACTCTAAAGATAGTCCATATTTTATATACCTAAGCAAGGCTCCATATAATATTTTTATTCAAGGAGATGGAGTTTGGGTAGAATATCCATGGATGACAATGCAAATTGCTACAATGGATGACATTAATGGGAAAAAGGGAATTATATTTACTACTGGCTCGATTTCCTTTATTCCACTACTTTGGACGGATTATTCAATTACTAATTTTACTTTTGATGGGCCTATAATTGCCTTAGGGAAATATGACCCGTTTGGGGGAGGCATTAATATTTGCACAAATGGTGACCACGATATTTCTTTTAATTTTAACTATAATGATGAGGTATTTCGTGATGATCCTATAGTTAGAAAGTTTTTTGGTCCAAGCAATATACTAGAAGCTCCTGGCGATGTTACAGATATGTATACTAATGCAGGCAAAAGGGTTGATTTGGTACAAAGTAAATTGATTCAATAATTTTTTTACAGGAGAAGCATATGGATTATAATTTATTTATTCCAAACGGAGCGAACAAGAAATACTACGAAAAAAATGAAGTACCATTTAGCAAAAAAGTGGTATATCTGTATCTTCCTATTCTTCTTCTAATGTTTTTGCTGTTGGCTTCTTTGCCAGTATGTACTTTAATATACAATGTTATTAATGAAGGCGAATATTCAATCTTATATGACTTTTTTGCTATAGCAGGGATGCTTTCCTTTATACTATCTATTGCTGGTATTATAATCGTAAGTGTTTTTGCTAAATCCAAAACTATTTATTCTATGGGCACATTTGTACTGATAATTGCAATTGGGTGCGTAATCGGGTTGCTTTTCTGGGAGCAGATTTACGTTACAGCATATGATATCGCAATAAATCTATATTCAATTAATTAAAAATCTATGTAAAATGCCAAAGGGAGAAACTGCCTAATGAGAAAACTGATTGATTTTCTGCTGCTTTCTTTGTTAATATTTGTATTTGTGTATATTTATTACGGAGATTTTATGGGTTCCAAGAAGCATATAGAAAAAGCGGTCTATGAGTCTTCAAACTATGTTCAAATTGTTTATTATGGACTTGATGCAATGCTGTATCCTGCTAAAGAACCCGGCGAAAATGCTTCTGTAGACAATCGCAAAAGGGTAAATATCAAGATTGATAAAACCGGACATATAATAAAAGGTCCAATTGAAGTTTTCCTTTCAAGCCGCAGACCTAAAGAAACAAATACACGAAAACTGTTTACAGTATGTAAAAATGATATTACCTTTGACCTTGCTGAAGCATACTATGATAATGATCCGAAAAGATTTCTCACAAGCAGAGAGGGTGGATCTTGCCACTCAAAATATTACGTCAAATATACATTGAATAAAAAAGCATTGAAGCTTATGTCCAGAATTGGAGTATATAATTATGCAGGCAGTGAGGAAGTGGATGTAATTTTTAGAATATTTGACGAGAACAATAAGGTGTTATATAGAAGTCCTGTTATGAAAAAGAAGGGAAACTGGGATGATATAGAAATAGATGTGAAGGGTGTGCAGGAAATAAAGCTTGAAGCTGAACTAATAAATCGGGATTGGTTTGTAGATAAAGCCACACCGGTATTTGGAAGTATAAAGATATTGACCAATGATTATTAAGTAAAGAGATAAGCCAGATATCAAGAGATATTTGACTTATTTTTTTGTTCTTTCCTTAAGATAAATAATAGTTATTGAGAAAATGCAAAGCATAAGTGCAGAGGCACCTAAAACAAAGCCGAAGAAAATGTTTGCAG
>Ga0074198_1000765_pt1 | contig 28154 bp, 25 predicted proteins | sample EPASupsiteSAE323_FD_64527 | JGI IMG/M metagenome (GOLD analysis project Ga0074198, IMG submission 64527) | Bioremediated contaminated groundwater from EPA Superfund site, New Mexico - Sample SAE3-23 | ecosystem: Environmental > Aquatic > Deep subsurface > Groundwater > Contaminated ...
AAGGCGGGCTTGCACGGGCCATACACCCTGGCTCTGGCGCCCAGCCGCTACAATCTCCTCTTCCGTCGCTATCCTCAGGGCGGTACTGAGCTGGAGTACCTGCAGTCTCTGGTCACGGACGGCATCTACAAGGCTCCGATTCTGGGCAGCGGCGGTGTGCTCCTGGCCTCCGGAAGACAGTACGCGGCCATAATCCTCGGCCAGGATATGACGCTGGGCTTCAACGGGCCGGCGGGCGAGAATCTGGAGTTCTCCGTATCCGAGAGCATGGCGCTTCTGGTGCGAGATCCCAAAGCCATCTGCGTGCTCAAATGAATTGATCGGTGCATTGATCAATGCCCAATACAATATAAAAAAGCGATAGGGCACGAAACGGCAAGCTTCACGCTTCCCTGAGGCAATGCTGTAGCTCCCGAAGCTAAATGATCGCAAGTGTATGATGGCGCGATGGGAAGAGGCGGATAAGAACCGTCCGCGTCATCTTGATATTTTGAAAAGAAGCAAGATAAGATAAAGCAAGACGGAAATATATGACCGCTTATAGTAAAGCACTCTCACTCCTGACTACACGTAAATCATTATGCGGCTATGCCGGCACAATTCACATGCCATCGGTCCGGGCCCGGGCTTATTTAGGCGGCCAGAGACCGAAGGCGATATTGAGTGCCATTACAACTGCGCCCGCGCCTATGCAGGCTCCGACCACCATTTTTGGATTGAACTTAATTGAAGTGTCATCGGCCTCAAAATACCTCATCAGTCCGGCTGACGATTGCAGGCCGCTGCCTTCGCTCTTTTTCTTAGCCATATTTTCTTTTATCTCCTCATCATCTTAAAGTAGATTGCGGTTTCTTTCGAGGCCGGTCTTCAGCCCCGGACCTTTTGCTTATGTCCTAAGCTTTGGGGCCTCCCCGGATGTTCCATTTGCCGCAATTCAATTGCCCATTCCTGTATTCATGCTTTTGCCGGCTGCGCATAGAGTGGCAACTCCAGTCGCGAGCCCAGGGCCACTCCATATCGTCTCTGCTGCCGATGAAGGGTTACCGTAGATAACATAAAAATACCAAGACATATGTATGGCAAAAGAAGGGCCTTGCCGGAGCATATTCTCGTCGTCGGGGTTTGTTCCGTTGCCTTCAAAAAAGGTCGGTATCCTTAAGCAAGGCTTCTGTTCGCAATAGTATATTATAAATCGGAACAAATGAGCTGCACTGGAGCCCTAAAGATGGAATCCGACATGAGGCAATCGGGGATCGATATCGTCGGCAAGGTCCCGTGGGGGACTCATTTCTGCCAGTTCTATGAGACCGGCCAAGATCTAATTGAGACCCTTGTACCGTATTTTCGAGAAGGCCTGTCCGCGAACGAGTTTTGCATGTGGATCACTTCTGCGCCGTTGCAGGTCGATCAGGCGGTAACGGCCCTTCGGGCTGCAGTTCCAAATCTGGATAGCTACATCGAAAACGGCCAGATTGAGATTCTCGATTACAGCCAGTGGTATACCCGATCGGGGAAGTTTTCGGCAGATGAGGTGCTGCAGGGTTGGGTTGACAAATTGAATGCGGCCCTGGAACGGGGATTCGACGGACTGAGGCTGAGCGGGAATACTTTCTGGCTGGAGCAAGCAGACTGGGACGACTTCACCCGATATGAAGAGGTAGTCAACAATATTATCGGACAGTATCGCATGATAGCTATCTGCACATATTGTCTTCAAAAATGCAGTGCCCTGGAGATCCTGGATGTAGTCGCCAACCACCAGTTTGCCTTAATAAAGCGCTCCGGCCGGTGGGAGAGCATTGAGAGCACCCAGCACCTGAAGACAGCGCAGGCACTCCAAGAAAGCGAGCAGCGCTATGCTACCACCCTGGCGAGCATTGGTGATGCGGTTATTGCCACAGATATCGAGGGAAAGATCACTTTCATGAACGCCGTGGCGGAGGAATTGACCGGCTGGACACTTCACGAGGCTTCGATGACCTCCGTGGGGGAGGTCTTCAACATAATTAACGAATACACCCGCCGGAAAGTCGACGACCCGGTTGCTAAAGTGCTCGAAATGGGGGCAGTTGTCGGTCTTGCCAACCACACTATTCTGGTTCGAAGGGATGGCACTGAAGTTGCTATTGACGACAGTGGTGCGCCGATAAGAGACCGAAATGGCGACATCACGGGCGTCGTGCTCGTCTTCCGTGACATCATCGAACGCAAGAAGGCCGAGGCAAGGATCAATCATCAGAACATCGTTCTGAACGCCATCAATCAGGTCTACGAAGAGGCAATCCATTGCGAGACCACAAAAGATCTCATTCGAGCCTGTCTGGACATTGTCGAGTCCATTACCGGCAGCAAGTTCAGCTTTATCGGTGAGATCGGCCAAGATGGCCTTCCACGCGCCCTGGAAATAAGCGACCCCGGCCGGAAAATTTGTGCGATGAATGACAAGACGGAGAATCGCAGACCTCCAGGTAATTTCAAGATGCGTGGGCTCCATGGTCGCGTTCTTCAGGACGGCAAGAGCCTCCTGACAAATAATCCCTCCGCGCACCCGTACAGCATCGGCTTGCCTGAAGGTCATCCACGCCTGACGGCTTTTCTGGGTGTGCCGTTTGTCCAGGGCGGCAGAGCAGTCGGCATGATTGGTCTTGGCAACCGTGAAGGCGGTTATCGCAGTGAAGACCAAGATCTTATGGAGGCACTGACGCCCACCGTCCTCGAATGCATCTCAAGAAAAAGGACCGAGGAAGCGCTTCATGAGACACGCGATTATCTGGAGAGCCTGGTCGACTACGCCAATGCTCCCATCATCGTCTGGGACCCCGCATTCAGGATCACCAGATTCAACCATGCTTTCGAAAGACTGGCAGGAATTAGAACCGCAGAAGCACTCGGGGAGCCTCTGAGCGTGCTATTTCCGGAGAGCAGCCGGGATGAATCGTTGGATCATATCCGGCGCGCTATGGCCGGAGAGCGCTGGGAAGCAGTCGAGATCCCTATTCTCAAGGCGGATGGATCGATTCGAACCGTTTTATGGAATTCTGCCAACATATTCGCCGGAAACGAAGCGACTATTGTGGCTACCATCGCCACGGGCCAGGACATCACTGATCGAAAGAATGCGGAGGAGGAGCTGAGAAGGGCGCGGGACGAGCTTGAGATGAAGGTCCTGAAAAGGACCGCCGAGCTGTCGCAGGCCAAAGAAGAACAGGAATGCATGAACGAAGAGCTGCGGGTGGAGATTGAAGAGCACAGATGCGCGGAGATAGCGCTTCGGGAGGCCAGAGATGCAGCCGAGGCTGCCGCCCAGGCCAAGTCTGATTTTATGGCTAACATGAGCCATGAAATCCGCACGCCAATGAATGCCGTCATAGGCATGACCTCTCTTCTCCTGGATGACGAAACGCTGAATCCCGAACAGAGGGACTTCATAGAGACCATCAGAATGAGCGGGGATGCGCTCATGGTTATCATCAACGACATCCTCGATTTCTCCAAGATGCAGGAGGACAAAGTACTGCTGGAAGATCAGCCCTTCGATCTGGAAAACTGTATCGAGGAGGCTCTCGACCTTGTGGCCAAAAAGGCTGCCGAAAAGGGCCTGAACCTTGCCTGCACTATCGATGAAAGGGTTCCTGGCATCATCATCGGCGATCCCAACCGGCTCAGACAGGTCCTGAGCAACCTTTTGAGCAACGCGGTCAAATTTACAGACCGCGGCGAGATCAAGCTCTCTGTCTCTGCCCAAAAACTCGACGGCACTCATGAGATTCGTTTCGCAGTTCAGGATACGGGCATAGGAATCTCTCGGGATCAAATGAATCTTCTATTCCAACCCTTCAGCCAGGTTGATGCCGCAGTGACCCGTAATTACGGCGGAACCGGCCTCGGTCTGGCCATCAGCCGACGTCTGGTCGAGCTGATGGAAGGCAAGATATGGACAGAGTCGGAGCCCGGAAAAGGCTCTACTTTTTATTTCACCATCAGGGCAGAAACGGCTCCAGGAGAGGCAAAGATGCATCTGGTCGGAGATCAGCCTCTGCTGGTTGGTAAGCATGTGCTCATAGTTAACGACAACAGGACCAATCGCCGCATCCTGGGAGCCTATATCTATTCCTGGGGCATGGTGCCCATGGTGGCGTCAACCAGCCAGGATGCTCTGGAATGGATTCGAAGAGGCGACACCTTTGACGTCGCTATCCTGGATATTGACATGCAGGATATGGACGGCATGACACTGGCGGAGGAGATTGGCAGGTGCAACAAAACTCTTCCCCTGGTGATACTCACCTCGATTGGACAGCATCTACCGACGAATCATGCTTGCCTGACCAAACCCATCAAGCTCTCCCAGCTGCACAGGATTTTGACAAACGTCATTTCCAGGCAGCCGGCCCAAAAATCGGACCGATCGAAAGCGGTAGATGAAGGAATCCAGATGAGTTCTTTGCGAATACTTCTGGCTGAGGATAACGCAACCAGCCAGAAGGTAGCAGTAAAGATGCTCAAGCGATTGGGATACAAGGCAGACGTGGTCGCCAACGGCATCGAGGCTCTGCAGGCGCTGGAACGCCAGCCCTATGATCTCGTGCTCATGGATCTCAGGATGCCGGAGATGGATGGGCTGGAAGCCACCCGGATCACTCGCCAACGCTGGCCGGTTAATGGGCCGAAGATAATAGCCGTCACCGCCTATGCTCTGCAAGGCGATCGGGAAAAGTGCCTTGATGCCGGCATGGACGATTACATCAGTAAGCCCATTAAGGTTAGCGAATTGGCCGAGGTGCTCAGGAGATATCAGGCTTCAGAAATCCCATAGGTTCGCTTATGAAGCTGTAGTTCCACACATTCTGTGTAGAATGATTGAGCATGCTTCGTCACAATATGGTAACGGTCTCATTCCTCAGTTTACATAACCGATAACAATTGCTAAATACTATCATGACGTATATTAAAGATAAATATCAAAGACAAGGTGATCATCTATCAATTATCTCTTATGTAATTCGGACATGTTTTATATACCATTGGTACGTAAAGTTATTAGGGTTGTGTGGAATGGCAAATAACCGTATTGGATCTGACGTTAGCCGTAAGCTTGTTCTTCTAGCTGAGGACGATTCAATAAACCGCAAAGTGACTCTGTCACTGCTGGAACGCCTGGGATACCGGGTCGATACAGCGCAAAACGGCGTTGAAGTGCTGCATTCCCTTGAGTACAGGCCTTATGATCTCGTGCTGATGAACATAGGCATGCCGTTGATGGACGGCTTTGAGGCTACCTCTCAGATCCGCAGGCTCTGGAAGAACGAATTAAAGATCATAGCCATCACGGCCCGCGTTCTACCGGGTATCAGGAAAAAGTGCCTTTCCGTTGGGATGGACGACTGCATCGAAAAACCTGTAAAATTAGAGGAACTTGCAAAGATGCTGGCGAAGCACAGCTCCAAAACCTCATCCGTATTGAGACGGCCTGGATGGAGAGCGGAAGCGTGTGCTCATTGATCAAGACAAGATTGATTGAAGCGGCAGAGTTTGATTTATAATGCCTGCCCAAAAATATGAACTTATGAACGCTATGCACAGCTAAATTGAACAATTTCTGCTAATAAATCGGTTATTTGGCATTTGCAGCTTTTAAAAAATTCACCGGATGCGGCATCGTGCTGGCCAGGCGAGTTTCGGCCTCAGGTTGCAGAAACATGCGCACTTATAGCGCGTCTGAAATTCAACCAAACAGTATTTCAGCAATGCAATTGAGATACTATTGGGAAGACTGGATGGAAGGATGGTCGCTCTATGCATGCAATGAGATCGCGTCTTGAGCGGGAGTTGAAGCAAAATGCATTCCAATAATTATGAACAATCTGACCGTAACCGCAAAGTTGTGAGCGAATTTGCATGACGGAAGAGCCGAATTTGCAGGAACGGAGTCCGAAACCCGAGAGAGAAGAAGCGGGAGCCGGTCCATCAGTAGTGCCGGATGATTCGCCCCTTGCAGTCGTCGGCATTGGGGCATCAGCCGGGGGCCTGGAGGCCATAGAACAATTCTTCACACACATGCCTGGAAAAAGCGGTATGGCGTTTGTGGTCATCCAGCACCAGGACCCGGAGCAGACCAGCCTCCTGCCGGAGATCCTGCAAAGATACACCGATATGCCCGTAGTTCAGATCGGAGAAGGCGGCATAAAAGCCAAGCCGAACACCGTGTACGCCAAACCGTCAAATTCCGATCTCGCCATCGTTCATGGCAGCTTCGTACTTCTCAAGCCTGCCACCGGAGCAGGAGCTATCGACATATTCTTCAGGCACCTGGCAGAAGACCAGGACGGCAAGGCCGTGGGCATCATCCTGTCCGGCATGGGGAACGACGGAACTCTGGGCATCCGGGCTCTGAAGGGACACATGGGCATGACGATGGCCCAGGAACCATCCTCTGCCAAGTTCGAGCCCATGCCCCAGAACGCAATCGCTGCCGGCCTCGTGGATTACGTTGCACCGCCCGGGGATCTGCCCCAACTGCTCATCGATTATTTCATCACCAGCTCACAGCTACCGCATTTGCGCACTGATCAGGCCTCGCTCCCGGAAAGTGCCCTCGCCAAAATCTTTGCCCTCATTCGCGCCAGAACCAGCCAGGACTTCACTCAATACAAGCGAAGCACAGTTATGCGCAGAATCGAGCGTCGGATGGGCCTGCACAATTTGAGCAAAATCGATGACTATGTCCGCTACCTTCAGGAGAATTCGCATGAAGTCGAGATCCTGTCCAAGGAGATGCTCATCGGGGTAACACAGTTCTTCCGGGACCCTTCCTGCTGGGAGCGCCTGCATGAGGCGCTCTCAGAGCGGATCCGGTCTGCATCCGATGGCACGGTGCTGAGAGTCTGGGTTGTGGGCTGCTCGACCGGAGAAGAGGCATACTCGATTGCGATGGTGTTCCAGGAGTGCATCGAGCACCTCGGCAGGGACAAGGAGCTCAAGTTCCAGATTTTTGCGACAGATACCGACAGTGATGCCATTTATGTAGCAAGGATTGGCAAATACCCGGCAAACATTGAAGTTGACGTCTCACAAAAGAGGCTGCAGCACTTCTTCAGCAAAGAAAATGGAACCTACCAGATCAAGCAGAGCCTGCGCGAAACTGTAATATTTGCACAGCACAATATTATCCATGACCCGCCGTTCATGCGAGTGGATGTTCTCTCCTGCCGAAACCTCCTGATTTATCTTTCCCAGGAGCTGCAGCTAAGGCTTATTCCACTCTTCCACTACGCGCTCAACCCTGGAGGCATCCTCTTCCTGGGGACTGCCGAATCTATCGGCAGATACAACGACCAGTTCAGCACAATCGATGGCAAATGCAAGATCTTCCAGAAAAAGAGCGTTCCCGCTCACGAAGGTCCCGATGAGCTGCCCAAGGTATTTATAGCACCATCCTCTGCTCGCGAGCCCCAGGCCCTGCGGTCGACGAATGCAAGAGTACCTTCCGTCGATGCGATTGCTCAGGAACAGCTACTGGAAAAGTATGCTCCGCCCGCGGTTATCGTCACAGAAAACGGCGATATCCTGTACTTCCACGGCAGGACCGGGAAGTATCTGGAACCATCACCCGGCAAGGCAAACTTCAATGTCTTAACTATGGCGCGCGGAGGTCTCCGGTACTCGATCTTCTCGGCCCTTCGCACGGTGTCCGGTGAGAAGCAGGGAGTCTGCACGCAAGAGGTGGTAACAATAGACGGCGGGCCGAATAGGATCCGCCTGACGGTTCAGCCGATCCTAAAGCGCTCCAATATGGGGAATCTATTCATGGTGACTTTCGAAGAAATTCCGGAACACGGCTCCTCGCAGGTTCAGCCGGTAGCCGAGTCCTCTTCTCAGCCCGAGGCTCGCGATGCGGAGCTGGAACGGGAGCTCATCGATGCCAGGGCACAGATACAGCACATGGCAGAAGAAATGCAATCCACTCAGGAGGATCTTACGTCCATCAACGAGGAATATCAGTCGGCTAACGAGGAACTGCAGAGCACGAACGAGGAATTGACCACCAGCAAAGAGGAACTCCAATCGATGAATGAGGAGATCCTCACGGTGAACGCCGAGCTGAAGGCCAAGATCGAGGTGCTCACCCAGAACCAGGATGACATGCGAAACCTGGTACAGAGCACCAGGATGCCCATAATATTCCTGGACAAAAACCTGCGGGTAAGAAGGTTCACCGAGGAAGCAAAAGAGATCATCCGTCTGATCGAAAATGATGTGGGCAGGCCCATCACGGATTTTAAGGTGAACCTGCGGGACGAGTCCTTTGCCGGAGACCTGCAGGAGGTGCTGGATAACCTGCAGTACAAAGAGAAACAGATGGAAACGACGAATGGAAAGTGGTTTCAAATGCGGGTATTGCCCTACCGCACCTCCGAGAACCGCATCGATGGCGTAGTCGTAACGTTCAACGATATCACCACGATCAAGCAGTTTGAGCAGTCCATCCAGGATGCCCGCAACTACGCGGAGAACATCATTGCGACGGTTCTCGAACCGCTGGTGGTGCTGGATGCTGATTTGAGGGTAGTATCCGCCAACCGGTCTTTCTACCGGACCTTCCACACCACTCCGGAAGAAACGGACAAAAAATTTTTTTATACAATTGGAAACAATCAGTGGGACATCTCAGAGCTGCGCAGACTGCTTGAGGATATTCTGAAAAAGAACACCGAGTTTGAAGGCTTCAAGATAGAGCACGATTTCCCGGAGAGCGGGCATCGCATCCTGATTCTCAACGCCCGCCGGGTCCAGTCCAATGTGGGACCGGAACTGATCCTCGTCGCCATTGAGGACATCACCAATCAACCTTCCTCAACCTGCGAAACAACTTCTCGCAGCGGACAGGAACAATTGAGAGATGCATGAAGACGCAAAATGACAAAGCGGCGAACTCAGACCTGAGGCAGCGTGCCGAGGACGAGGTGCGGGAGAAAGGGCGCTCCGCTACTCTTTCGGAGGTGGATGTGAGGGCGCTCTGCCACGAACTGGAAGTGCATCAGATCGAACTGGAGCTGCAAAATGAAGAGCTGCAGAGAACACAGGCGGAGCTTGGGACATCCGAGGATAAGTACAGGGATCTCTACGAGTTCGCCCCCATAGGTTACTTCACTCTGGAGCCGCTCGGAAACATCCTGGAGGCAAATCTCGCCGGTGCCTCTCTCCTGGGAACGGAGCGGATGTATCTGCTTAACAACCGGTTTCAGGCCTACCTCGCTCCCGGCAGCATTTCCAAGTTCAGCACCTTCTGCCGCCGCGTAATTGAATCGGATACGAAGCAAACCGCCGAGTTCCAGCTTGATGGCAACACGGGAATGGGAGGCACTCAACGCTGGGTTCTGATAGAAGCCAGGGCTATTCAGGAGGGCGCAGGCCATGGCTTTCGCATGGCAGTCATCGATATCACTAAGCGCAAGCGGCTGGGAGATGAGATCCTGGAGAGAACTGCAGAGCTTGAGAAGACCAATAAAGCCCTGCATGAGAGCGAGCTACAGTACAAGCAGCTCGCAGACCTATCTCCGGATGCGATTTGTGTCCACATAAACGAAAGGGTAGTTTTCGTTAATGACGCCACAGTGAAACTAATTGGAGGATCAAATCGCGAAGATTTCACAGGAAGATCGATCATGGATTTTGTTCATGAAGACTCTCGGGAATTTAGCCGCAAGAGGATGAACAAGATCATCGAACGGAATGAAACGAATCCTGCTGCAGAGTACAAGTTGATCCGGGTGGATGGCGTTGTCATTGACGCAGAAATGGCATCTGCACCCATAATTTACGACGGCTGCCATGCCATATTATCAGTGTGCAGAGACATAACTGCCCGCAAAAGGGGGGAGATAGAGCTGAGGGCTGCAAAAGAGGCAGCCGAGGCTGCCGCCCGGGCCAAGTCCGATTTCATGGCCAACATGAGCCATGAAATCCGCACGCCCATGAACGCCGTCATAGGCATGACCTCTCTTCTCTTGGAAGACGATAATCTTACCCCCGAACAGAAAGACTTCATCGAGACCATCAGGATGAGCGGGGACGCGCTCATGGTCACCATAAACGATATCCTCGATTTCTCCAAGATGCAGGAGGACAAAGTATTGCTGGAGATGCAGTCCTTCGATCTGAGAAGATGCATCGAGGAGTCTCTCGATCTTGTGTCAGCAAGGGCCGCAGAGAAGGGATTGAACCTGGCATACGCCATTGAAAAATCCGTCCCTGAAACCATCATCAGCGATCCCAACAGGCTGCGCCAGATTCTGGCAAATCTGCTGGGCAACGCCGTCAAATTTACCAAAAGCGGCGAGGTCAAGCTCTCCGTTTCAGACCGTATGGTTGAAGACCGTCACGAGATCCATTTTGCGGTTCAGGATACGGGCATCGGCATCTCCCGGGATCAAATGGGTCGTCTCTTCCAGCCTTTCAGCCAGGTCGATGCGTCCATAAATCGAAATTATGGTGGTACCGGTCTCGGCCTGGCCATCAGCAAGAGGCTGGTCGAGCTGATGGAAGGCAGGATCTGGGTCGAGAGTGAAGTAGACAAAGGCTCTATATTCCATTTTACTATAAAAACAGAAATCGCGCCCGAGCAGCGAATAGAACATCCGGCTGGAACCCAAACTTCGCTGGTCGGCAAGAAGGTGCTCATCGTCGATGACAACAGGACCAATCGCCATCTTCTTGGAACTTACACGTATTCCTGGGGCATGGTGCCCCTGATTACGGCATCGGGCCAGGATGCTCTTAACTGGATTTGCAGGGGAAACGCCTTCGACGTAGCTATTCTGGACATGAACACGGCTGACGCGGATGGAGCGTCCCTGGCCAAGGCTATTCGTGAACATAACAAGACCATGCCGCTGGTGATGTTGGCCTCCGTGGGAGCGCGAATAGATCCCCAGCTATTCGATTCCTGCATGACCAAGCCCATCAAGCCCCTGCAGCTTCATAGAACTTTGACGGCCATCTTTTCCCGGCTGCAAGCCAAAGAATCAAATCGAACACTAACAATCAGCAAGAAGATCCAAAATAGCCCTCTGAGAATACTACTGGCTGAGGACAATGTTACCAGCCAGAAAGTAGCCCTGCAGATGCTCAAGCGCCTTGGTTACAGGGCGGATGTGGTTGCCAACGGTATTGAGGCCCTGCAAGCTCTGGAACGCCAATCCTACGATGTCGTGTTAATGGACCTCAGGATGCCGGAGATGGGCGGGCTGGAAGCCACGCGGATCATCCGGGAGCGATGGCCGGATAACGGGCCGAATATAATAGCAGTCACTGCCTATGCTCTGCAAGGCGATCGGGAGATGTGCCTCGATGCCGGCATGGATGATTACATCAGCAAACCCATTAAGTTGGAAGAGCTGGCCGGAGTCTTGAGCAAGTATCAGACGAACGAGATCGGCTCTTAGAATTCATTTTGTTAATTTTTGCGTAAAATAGCAACAATGCTGCCCCTGATAACCGGTTTTTGAAGTGCTGGAAAAAGTAATTTACTCAGGTTGAGGGAAGTAAAGAAGATCCCTGACCTTCAGGCCGACAATTGAAGCATTGGGACCCGTGCGAGCCCCGCGTCAATCGGCCAGAGACAGGTCAACTCCTGCTACAGTCGCCGGCCTGAAGCTGCAATGCCTCTCTCCCGAACCCGAGAAATAAAAGAAAGAGGACAGATGTCCTTTAAATCCATCCGTTTACATCCTGGAATGGATAATTGTCCGTCTTTCCGCCCCTGATCAGCCTTGGCCAGTCTTTGCTCGGATTGCCCTTTGCCACATGGCCGCTCCAATAGTTGCCGCCTGTGACATTGCCGTTATCCCAATTGTTCATGCCGTCCACATCCTCGGAATGCTCCTTGTTGTTGATGAAATTGTTGTGATAGACTGCATTTCCTGTGGAATGCATGATCTGCAGGCCCAAAGGATTGTTGGTGATGTTGTTTTGGTAGATCTGATTGTCGTTGGAGAGGTTGAGCCAGATTCCGGTCTCATAGTTGTGATCCGCGACGTTGCCCTGCAGGACGTTCTCGGCACAGTCGAGGAGCGAGATGCCGTTCTGGTTGTTGTCGGAGGCGTTGTTCTCCTGGATCCGGTTCGAGTTCGAACTTACCAGGAACATGCCGCTGTATCTGTTGCCGGCCAGGTGATTGCCCAGGACCTCATTTCTCGCACAGCTTACCAGGCGCATGCCGTAGCAGCTTGATACGTTGTTCTCCAGGATCTTGTTGTCGTTGGAGTTGAAGAGGAAGATGGCATCGTTGGTGATGGTATTCTTTTTAATGGTGATGTTGTCGCAATAGGCCAGCGTGAGATGAGCGAGCTTCATGTTTTCAATTATGCCGCCGGATCTGCCGTAAATATAGGCAACGGGCGCTCCGTTCACAAGATTTGAACTATCTATGGAGTTATTGAAGCCCTCCTGATTTGAGCTCTCCGCATAAAGTCCCCACTTGGTATCCTGGAAGCGATTGTCCTGCAGATAGTTGCCGGAGGACTCCAGTAAGATGATTCCCTTATCGGCCCTGGAGATCTCGTTGCCCTGCAGGCTGTTTCCGTTTGAGTATTCCATCTCGACTGCCGTGTCCCTGGCCTCGACGATCTTATTTCCCTCTATCGTATTGGCAAAGCTCGTGGCCAGACCGAGGGCACGCGTGCTGTTGACTATGCTGCAGCCTTTGATGGCGTTCCGGCTGGAGTTCTCCAGAGCAATGCCAAACTCCGCCTCCTTGATGCTGTTGTTGGCAAGATCGTTACCGCTGCAGTTCATGAGGTAAATGCCGCGCGTGCTGCCGGAGATGGCATTATCGACAAACTTCGCGGCGGTGCTGTTGAAGATCCAGATGCCGTAGGTCTTGGCGGATATGTCGTTGCCGGAGACCTCCACACTGCTGCTGTTCATGAGCCAGACGCCCATAGAAGAGCCACTGGCATGGTTATTGGCGATGCTGTTCTTCCCGGCGTCCCGGACAAATACGGAAACGACGCCACCATCCATTTTGTTCTCAGAAACGCTGTTGTCGCTGGAGTTATACCAGAGGGCCACCGCACCCTGGCAGTCTTCCATAGTATTCTTGGTTATGGTATTTCCACGCGAATCGCTGATGAGCACTGCAGGATTATCCTTATGGAAATTGTTTTCCTGGATCACGTTTCCGCTGGATTCGATGCTTACTCCCGGGCCGGTGAAGTTCTCGAAGGTAAGCCCCTCCATATAGCAGCCGTCCGAGGTTATGGTGATTCCCGTCTCGATATCGTCTCCTCTCAGGATTATGGGATCTTTCTCGCCTATGAGGGGCATGAGCTTAACGGTCTTATTCAGGACAACCCCTTCATGGTAGGTTCCGGGCTTGATGAAAATCGTATCTCCGTTGCTGGCGGCGACCACGGCCTCTTGAATAGTCTTGTGGTTGGCGAAGCCGTCGTCATCTACGATGTAGGTCCTCGCTCCATCGATAGGCGTAAGCCAGATGAGCAAGGCTATGAAGATGATCACCGGTGACTTTTGCATGCACATCTACTTACCAAGGCTCCTTTTATAGTTAATGCAATGCAGACATTCAATCCGGTGGTTTGGCCAACCACTTCAGCCAACCCCTTTATTTCCAGTGGAAAAATAAACCTAAAATTTTTTCCTTAAGGAATCTAATTCGTGCCAAAAAATATCAAAGTGTATGTTTATGTCTATTATGTTATTTAGTAAGTTATATATGATACAGCAAAGTTATATGAGTCTACCGATTCGGCAATGCCGTTTAAGGAACATGGATTTTGGCGCAATACTCTTTGTGAGTATCGGCAAGAGTCGCGGCCTATTTCCGGGGCAGCGAATGGGCAATTCCGACGCTTTCTTCTCATAAAGCGGGCGTTCTTCTTCCTCACGCGGCCATAAGCGTCTTTCCATTTAAGGGCTCCTCATTATTTCGTCCAGTGGCCGTGCCATTCATTCGTTTTCATCTCCCGTACTCAGGAATGGCACGCGCAAAAAACCCCGGCAGGCCCAAACCCGGTCCTGCCGAGCAAGCTGAGAACACAAGGACGAGAACGCTGGCACTGCATTGAAAAAATCTGGCGTGGAAAGCCTTATTTACCCATTATGCGCAAAGTAGCAAGATCGGTGATGGTATGACAGAAATCGCGCCGCACAAGCACTGCGTTGTCTGCGGCAATGCTGTTCGGGCAAATGAAAGCTTCTGCGACGATCTGTGTGAGATCAAGTTCAAGTCGGCTCAAAGAAGGCAGCAGCTGCTGTTTGGGGCATTCATTGTGCTGATGGCGCTGATTTTGTTCCTCCCGTCCATTGTGAAAATGATAGGGTGAAAGATGCGATCGATTGTCGCAATGCTGGCCTTTTTGGGCTTGATGGCATTGATGTCTTCCGGCAGTGCAACTGACGGGTATCTCTATGTTAAGGACGTCACCATGCACTTGAAGGGAGATAATGCCACCTTCGAATTGAACTATTCGTTAGATGCATTCACCCGCTTTTACGTGCTGGCGCTTGGATGCCGGTATCTTGAACCTGAGCTTCTCTCATTCCTGGGAAACTACAGCAGCGTTCGACTCTTGAAGGCCGATACGGACGGTGCGGCCCTGCAGGTTTGCGGAGCCGGGAAATTAAACGGCGGGTACTATCTCTTTGATTCCCGGCCCATGGGATCGAAGGAGAGGCCGCTGCAAACAGGCATACCCAGGTTCACGGTGGTCTATCCGGAGGGAAGGGTTCGCAACTATTACAATGTGACCTCTACCCAGAGTGTATTTTGCCGGGCAAATGCCTCCCTCAACCGTTCGATGATGTCCAAAATCCGCCTGAACTGATCGGTGCCTGAACCGATACGAACACACCCAAAAAGAATTGTTCCCGGTTTTGCTGATGCTCGGAATAGATCATGATGTTTGGGCTGCAGGATAGAGCTCAAAATTCCGTGCGTATCTGCAGATCCACCGCCCTGCCATTTTCCTGGCAAACCTTTATCTTCTAGAAGCAGGATTCACCCTCTAGTTCCGGAATGTGACCTTTGGTCGAACCGGTAAGGGTGAAAAGGATGAAGTCTTTTTACAAGTATATCAGTGATGCCTGGTCCTCTCCCCGAGAGGGCTACGTCGGCGCACTGAGGCAGGACAGGCTCAAGGCCTGGCGCCAGGAAATGACCGTGCAGAAGATCGAGCGGCCTACCCGCCTGGACAGGGCGCGGGCGCTCGGCTACAAGGCCAAGCAGGGCATTGTCGTGGCGCGGGTCATGGTAAGGCGCGGTGGCCGCCGCAAGTCCCGTTACCAGAGGAACAGAAAGACCAGCAAGATGGGCGTGAACACCATCACCATGGGCAAGTCCATCCAGAGGATCGCAGAGGAGCGGGCCGGAAGGCGGTTCCGCAACATGGAAGTTCTCAACTCCTACTGGGTCGCCGAGGACGGCAAGCACAAGTGGTACGAGGTCATATTGGTTGACCCATGCGCACCATCCATCATGAACGACAAAAACCTCAAATGGGTTACGAATGACGTTCACCGGGGCAGGGCCGTGCGCGGCAAGACCAGCGCTGGTCGCAAGGGTCGCGGCATGAGGCATAAGGGCTTCGGCACTGAGAAGACAAGGCCCGGCATCAGAGCCCACGACGGCAAAGGAAAGTAAGTGATTGATAAGGTCTCATTCCGGGCCTTTGTGGCGGCGACTGAGGACGTTGACCGGGTGCGCGAAGCCCTCGGCATCTTCGTTCCTCTGGACAGGATTACCGCTGTAGCCGCAGAAGGCCATTTTGGAAATGAGATCCTGATCCTGGAGGCCAGCCTCAAGAAAAAAGAGGCCCGGGCCTTCTTCAGCATTTTGCACGAACAGCTTCCCGCCTCAGATCTGGCGCGATTGCGCCGGGAGATGGCGGACCGGCTGGAGGACGACAGCCACTTTTATCTGCGCCTGGACAAGCAGGCCGCTTACAAAGGCATTCTCCGTTTGACGGAATCAAAGGATGCATTGGATATCACAGCCCTCGTCAAAACCTATCCCGCCCGGCGCGAGGAAGCCTTGAAGATCCTGGGCGAACTCATATGAGCTTTTGCGAATGCCTGAAGGCCTATCCGGAAGGCTCGGCCTCTGCCAGCCGTCTGGCCTTGACCGCCAAAGGTCTCGGCTACTCTTCTCTGATCATCTGCAACGCCGAGCCCCAGAAGGTCTTTCGGCCCGATGCCGCTTCAGCCGTCAAGGGCGTTCGCGTGATTTTGGGCGCAGAGGTCACGGCGGCTCATCCCAAGGCTCTGAAAAGCCGCATCTCCGCCCTGAGAGCAAGATATCCGTTTCTCATGGTCCGGGGCGGGACGGACGAGATCATCAAAGTTGCCTCGGAGGACCCCAACGTGGATCTTCTCATGCACCCCTGTGCCTATGACGCCCGCCGGTCCCTGAGCATCGCCACCGCCAGGGCGGCCCGGCTCAATAAGGTGGCCATCGGCTTTGACCTGGGGGCGCTGGTGCATCTGCGAGGCAGTTCTCGCGCCCGATGGCTGGAGGCTGCCAGGCGAAATTTGCTTGTGGCCCGCAAGTTCGAGCTGTCCGTCGCAATTACTGCTGGTGCACTGTCTCATCTCGACTTGAAGGCCCCCCGGGACATGATCGCTCTGGCAATGGTTGCAGGCTTTGAGCGAGAAGAGGCGGAAGATGCCCTGAGGCTACCGGAAAGGCTGGTCGACCTGAACATGAGGGCCTGGACAAGTCCGGGAGTGGAGCTTCTTTGAGGAGCAGGCTGCCCGTGCTGCGGGCGAGAAGGAGATATATGGTCTTCGAGCTGGAGGCGGAAGATACCGTCTCGGCAAAAGATCTCATGAACGAGATACATTCGGCCCAGTTCTCTCTCTTCGGCGATGCGGGTGCCTGCGTAAACCGGCTCAAGCTCATCACATTCAACGGCAAGCGCGGCCTTCTTCGGTGCCGTCACACTCATATCGATGATACCAGGGCGATTTTGGCCACGATCTTTTTGATAAATGGGATTAGGGTCGCGTTGCATTCAAAAGGTGTTTCGGGAACGATCAAAGCCGCTACAGAAAAGTATTTACCGCAACTCGGTAAAATAAGTGATGAAACCGACGGAAGAAGAATCGAGCTGAAAGAAGTCTCCGGGTGCATTATTCGCACCCACGGCCTGAAAATCGATCTCTGTCCGGATGACCGGAATAAGACTAAAGGATCAGACACCCGATATTTGGGGCTGACCTCTTTTGATTTAAGTGGAGGACACGAGGATGCAGATGGCACCGCAGATGGGTTATGATAGGGCTATTACCGTATTCAGCCCTGATGGCAGATTATTTCAAGTTGAATACGCTCGCGAGGCCGTTCGGAGGGGAACGACGGCCGTGGGCATCAAAGCAAAAGACGGCGTAGTCGTGCTGGTGGATAAGAGAATTACCAGCAGGCTCATGGAACCCAAATCTATTGAGAAGATCTTTCAAATTGACTCGCACATCGGCGCTGCCACATCCGGCCTGGTAGCGGATGCAAGGGTTCTGATCGACAGAGCCAGAGTCGAGAGCCAGATCAATCGGCTGGTCTACGATGAGCCCATCGGCGTCGAGGCCCTGGCCAAGAAGATCTGCGACTTCAAGCAGCAGTACACACAGTACGGCGGCGTGCGGCCTTTCGGCACAGCTCTCCTGATCATCGGTGCGGAAGAAGATAAGACGCGCCTGTTTGAGACCGACCCGTCAGGTGCGCTGCTGGAGTACAAGGCAACGGGCATCGGTGCCGGTCGTTCTGCAGTCATGGAGGTCTTCGAGGAGAAGTACAGAGGAGACCTGACGATGGACGAGGCGGTCATTATGGGTCTCGAGGCGCTCTACAAGGCATCGGAAGGCAAAGTAGAGGCGGCCACCACGGAGATCGGCATTATCAAGCTGGGAGACCGAAAATTCACCAAGCTCACCGAGAGTGAAGTAGGAGAATACGTTAACCGGATGAAGGCGCAAGTAACTGCCGGTAAAGAGGAGAAGAGAGAGGCATAAAGAATGGTCAGACTGGATGATGCGGTTCCAGCGAGACTGAAGACCCACGGAACCACCTTTGAGGTTCTGGTGGACCCCGATGGTGCCCTTGCCCTGAAGAGGGGCGATGCCGTCAATCTGGAAGAGATCTTGGCGGTGGAGGATGTCTTCGAGAATGCCTCCCGAGGCGACCGCAGCGCAGAAGAAGACTTGCAAAAAGCCTTCGGAACGACCGATGTCACCACAATTGCCGAAGTAATAATCAAAAAGGGCGAGATCAGCCTCACGGCAGAGCAGCGCAAGCAGTTTATTGAGAACAAGCGCCGCCAGGTAATCGAGGTCATTGCTCGAAACGCCATCAATCCCCAGACCAAAACGCCCCACCCGCCTGCCAGAATCGAGCAGGCCATGACCGAGGCTCGCGTCAACATCGATCCTACCAAGTCCACGGATGAACTGGTCAAGATCGCCATGAAGGCCATCAGGCCCCTCATTCCCATCAGGTTCGAGGAGGTAGAGGTGGCGGTCAAGATCCCGCCGTCCTACGCGCCCAAAGCCTACGGGGAAGTCGCAGCTTTCGGCAAGCTCAATCGAGAGGCCTGGCAGAACAACGGGGCATGGATCGGCGTGGTTCAGATACCGGCGGGCATGCAGACGGAATTTTACGCCCTGATCAACCGGCTGACCAAAGGAGAAGCTGAGACGAAGCTTCTTAAGCATTGAATGACGTGGGATTGGATCGCATGGATCGCAAGGTGGTAGTACCGGGTGATCTTCTCTCTGAGGATGCCAAGAGGTCGGGCGACGGGACGTACATCAAAGATAAATGCGTCTACTCCCTGCTCTATGGTCTTGCGAACTACAGGGATAAGATAAATGTCATACCTCTGGCGGGAAAATATATACCTGCACCGGGGGACAACGTAATTGGAACAGTGAAGGACATAACCTTCTCCAATTGGATCGTGGATATCAATTCGCCTTACGACGGGCTGTTGCACATCTCCGAGTTCCCGACGAGGATCGATTCGGAAGAGATGTCCAAGCATTTGCGCATCGGCAGCTCTATCATGACCAAGGTGAAGGATGTGGACCCCACTATGAAGGTGGAGCTTACCTTAAACGACCGCAAGCTCGGAAAGATCATGACCGGCCAGGTCATTGAGATCAGTCATACCCGCGTTCCGAGGCTCATCGGCAAAGGCGGCTCCATGATCAGCATGCTGAAGAAAGAGGTGAACTGCAACATCTTCGTTGGTCAGAACGGACGAATATGGATCAACGGAGGAGCAGAAGATACGGATCTGGCCCTCAAGACTATTCACTTGATTGAGAAGGAAGCCCACACCAACGGTTTGACGGATAGGATTGTGGCCTTCCTCAAGAGCGAGAAAGGGGCCAGAAGTTGATCGCTATGGATAAAAGTGATATATCATTTTTTAAAGACGGACTGCGCCTGGATGGCCGAAGGGCGGATCAGCTCCGGCCCATAAGGATCGAGGTGGGTGTTCTGGCAAGAGCCGACGGCTCATGTTATATCGAGATGGGTGGAAACAAGGTCATCGCCGCGGTTTACGGGCCGAGGGAGGTTCACCCCAGGCACCTGCAGGAAGTCACCAGGGCCATTGTGCGCTACAGATACAACATGGCCTCATTCTCCGTGGAGGAGCGCAAACGACCGGGTCCGGATCGCAGGTCTTACGAGCTTTCCAAGGTGAGCCGCGAGGCTCTGGAGCCCGTCATCATGACCAGCTACTTCCCGCGCTCGGTGATCGATGTCTTTGTGGAGGTCTTGCAGGCTGACGCCGGAACCAGGACTGCTGGAATTAATGCGGCGGCTGTGGCCCTGGCGGATGCCGGAATTCCCATGAAGAGCATGATCAGTTCCTGTGCCGCCGGAAAGGTAGCGGATACCATTGTCCTCGATCCGATGAAAGAGGAGGACAACTTCGGCCAGGCCGATCTGCCCATCGCCATGACCCCGGGCGGGGACATCACTCTGATGCAGATGGACGGCGGTCTGAGCCCTGATGAATTCCATCAGGCAGTGGAGATGGCAATGAAAGGTGCGAGGGATATCTACGAGATGCAAAGAGCGGCTCTGGTGGAGAAGTACGGCAAGATTGAGGCGTCCACGATTGAGGTGAATGCCTGTGAGTAGCGTTATCTCCGAGATCCGCAAGGATTTCATATACAACCTGCTCCTCAAAGGCGAGAGAGTGGATGGCCGCACCTTTGACCAGTATCGCGATATCTCCATTGAACGGGATGTGATTCGCAAGGCTGAGGGAAGCGCGCTTGTGAAATTGGGATCAAGCCAGGTGCTGGTGGGCATCAAGATGCAGCCGGGAGAGCCCTTCCAGGATACGCCCAACCGCGGCGTCATCATCACCAATGCCGAGCTGGTGCCTCTGGCTTCGCCAAACTTCGAGCCGGGCCCGCCAAATGAAGTGGGAATCGAGCTGGCGCGCGTGGTGGACAGAGGCGTGCGCGAATCCAAGGCCGTGGACCTGGAAGCGCTATGCATCGTTCCCGGCAAGCAGGTTTGGATCATATTCATAGATGTGCATATCCTGGATGATTGCGGAAATATCCTGGATGCGGCATCTCTGGGAGCCATCGCTGCGCTGCTCTCGACAAAAGTTCCCGCCAGCAGGTTCGGCCTGGGCGAAGACTACATGCTGCCGTTAAACGACATTCCCGTCGCTACGACTGCAATCGAGTTTGGCGATGTGTTGATGTTTGATCCGGGCGTGGATGAGGAATCGATAGCCAACACCAAGTTGACTGTCATCACCACGGCCAAGGGCGAGATTTGCGGCATGCAAAAGAGTGGCAAAGGATTGCTGAAGCCCGAGCAGATCTACCGCATCGTTGATATAGCATGTGAGAAGGCAAGAGAAATCCGGGAAAAGTTTCTGGAAGCATGAATTCGTTGATCAATCGCATAATTTGATAGTAATCGGAAGTAATCATCATGGCTAAGCAGACTACAAAAGGAAGAAAGAGCAGGTCGGCAGCTAGGTTTGGCCCCAGATATGGCCGCAAGTCGCGAAAGCTTGTGGCGGACATGGAGGAGAAGACCAGGGCGCTGTACGACTGCCCCCAGTGCGGAAGAACGAAGGTAAGCAGAGAGAGCACGGCTATATGGACCTGTAGCAAGTGCGGCTACACCTTTGCGGGCGGCTGCTTCATTCCCGAGACTTCTTTGGGCCGCTCTGTGCAGCGCTCTCTCAAGAAGGTTCTTGAGGCTGAGTAGAAAATGGCCTATAAGTGCACCAGATGCAAGAAGACCGTTGAGGTTGACTACGAGTACAGTGGCATACGCTGTCCTTATTGCGGGCATCGCATCCTGATGAAGGAGCGGCCCACTACGGTCAAAAAGATGTTTGCCGTGTGATGCTGGTCACCACATCGCGAGACCCGTCCGCAAAAGCGAGGAGACTGGGAAAGGCTTTAGCCTTATTCCTCTGTGCGCCTTATGTGAATCGGGGAAAGCAAAGTCCGGGTGATGACGAAACCTGGCTGGTGGTGGTTGAGGATCACGGCAATCCTCGCGGGCTTATCAAGCGTTCCAACGGACTGGAAGAGCAATTATCCTTCAAGGTTGCTCTCGAACCCGAGCCTGTCAAGGGACGCTCAAAGAGGATCGTTTCGATAGTGACGGGCAAGATGGAGGAAGCCCTGCCGATAGCCCGGTTCTTCGAACTGGAATGGCAGGAGACACTTGAGACGCTCGCGCACGGGCCGAGGCGTGCCCTGGTTGTTGCATCCGGCGAGATCGATTTCGTGGATGAGGATGAGGCCAAGTTCAGGCTGAAGATATGCTAGGCTGTGCAGAGTTTGTCTTCGAGACTCCGGAGCCGGATGCGATTTATCAGGCGCTCGGGCCGGAGTTGGATGACGAACTCCATAGATCCAATGTGGAGATGCGCCTAAGCGAGGGCGCACTCACGCTGTTGGTCCGGGGCGATGATGTCGTCTCCCTCCGGGCAGCCTTAAATACCTGGATAAGGTTGGTCAAGATCGCGTTTGAGATGGTGAATATATGAGTGGCGAATTGCCTCCCCAGATACAGAATCAGTTGGCGCAGCTCCAGCAACTCCAGCAGCAGGCGCAGGCCGTTATGACCCAGAAGACTCAGATCGAGGGTCTGATCCGCGAGACCGAGGCGGCGCTAAAGGAATTGGAGAAGAGTGCAGACGACGCAGTTATATACAAGAGCGTCGGCGAACTACTCTTCAAGGCTGATAAGCCGAAGCTGACGGAAGAGCTCAAAGAGAGAAAGGATATGATGGATCTGCGACTGAAGACCATGGCCAAGCAAGAGGAACGCATCCAGGGCCGGTTTACTCAGCTTCAGGAGCAGCTCAAGATGTCTCTCGGACAGATGCCGCCCAAGGGCGGCTAAACCATTTAGCGGACCCGTGGCTTAGCCAGGATATAGCACCGGGCTTCTAACCCGGGGGTCGCGGGTTCGAATCCCGCCGGGTCCGCCTTATTATTATCAGGTGTTTTTATGTGCGAACTTTCCGTCTATACCGTCAAAGGCGATGCTCGCGAGAAGGTAATGGACGGCGTGGTCAGGTTGACTATCCAGGACGGCAGAGTGCTGATGGAAGGCATCTTCGGCGACTCCAAGGAAGTGGAGGGCAAACTGGCCGAGGTCAATATCATAGCGCAGACGGCGAGCATAGTCGTCGCAAAATAGCTGACCGGTGCAGTCCTCGAATTATTTCATATTAAAGTAGTATTTTTATAATTCTGTAGTATTATTCTACAATTTTAGCTCCTTTCTTAAATCACCTTCAAGAATTGCGCTATCAAGATTGATTGCCCGTTCGCGCTCCCTTCGGCAATTCGTTTAATGGTGGCATTGTCGAGTTTGGCTCTTGTCAGGTTGGCGCCCTTAAAATTTACATCCTTCAGCATCACATTTTTCAGAGCAGCTCCCGTGAGATCAGCGCCTGTTAGATTGACATTTTTCAGTATGCAATCCTCAAGGGTTGCTCCTCGCAAATTTGCATAGCTCAAATCGACGTTCACGAACTGCGTGCCCTGGAAATGGTCCATTCTCAGGTCCGAGTGGCTCATATCCGTGCCGTTGAATTTGATGTCGTATAACCTGACGCCCTTCATGTCCGCCCGGCGGAGGACGGCTCTCTCCATGACCGTGTTGGCAAAGGAGGCTCTCTGCAGGGCGGCTCCGGTCAGGTTCGCGCCGGTCAGGTCGGAGTAGTCGAGGTTGGCATCGTTTAAGTTTGCACCGACGAGATTCGTCCACATCATGCGGGTTCTGGCCAGGTCCGAGCCGCCGAGATCCGCTTTGCTCAAATTTGCTCCGGAAAATTCGGCTCTGGCAAATTCGCCGTTGTAAAGGTAGCTCGCGCTGAGATTTGCATAATTCAGGCGCACACCCTGCATATTTGCATTAACAAGATACACGCCTTTGATATCGATGCTGTTCATGTTGGCATTTACCAGCCTTGCTCCGGTGAGGTCCGCACCTTTCAGATTCGAATCTTCGACGGTCATGCCGGTGCAATCGGCTCCTCTGAGGTTTGCATTGCTCAAATTGACCTTGGAAAGCCTGGCTTCCTTAAAATTAGCGCTGCACAGTTTTGCCCCGGCAAGGGTTGAGTTGGAGATACTGCATCTTCTGAGATCGGAATTGGTGAGATCTGCAAAGTCTAGATCCGAATCGATAATTTCAGAACCGGCCAGGATCGCACCTGTTGAATTGGATCTCTTAAATGTTGTATTATCGGCATGAACTCTCGATAAATCTGCATTTGACAGATCAACTTTGGCAAATATGCAGCCGATCAATTCAGCTCCTGATAGGTCGGCCATCTTCAAGATCGTCGAGGAGAGATTTGTGTTCGTGAGCTGGGATGACCTCAGCTTGGCGTGTGACAGGTCGGAGCCGGTCAGATTTGCGGCTGAAAGATCCGATCGGCAGAGATGGGCATGGCTCAAATCAACTCCTGCCAGATTTTTATAACTGAGGTTGGTTTGATTGTGAATATCTTTTGCTGCAATATCCTCAAAAGCGCATCCTTCGAGGCTCGACAGCGTCATGCACGCGCACAATAAAACTATTCCATATATCGGAATTCTGTTCATGCCTGTTGGCCTACCATTCCTTGCTTGCAGCATTTCGTCTCATTTCCTTCAAATTTGATTCATGCCCGGTGCTTAGTTTTCCTTAATAGTCTTCCCTCAATAAATACCTTTACCAGTCATATATCCAGGGCTAAGTAAGCTTTACCAATCAATGAATTTTTCCATGAAATCCTTCTTTGGTTATCGATTTTTTCCGGCATTCGCGTCTGTTCACTATTACCGCATGTGGAATGGCGAATAGAGTCACGATGCAAAGCCGCTTCAGGCCGCTCCGGTTGCTTCAACAATTGCAAAAATAATTCGCAGCAATTGTCGCCAACACTCTTCAAAGTCAAATTTGCGAGGTTGCGGTCCTGCTCAAACAATCAATTGCGGCATTATATAATTTATATGATCCTGTCTTGGAAATGAGTATGGCGCATAATAGTAGTTACTGTCGTCCATTGTGCCATAGTAGCTGTCAACAGCCTGCCAGAGATCTTTATCCTTCCCGTCTTTCACCAGTATCCATTCGTGTCCCTGGCCTTCTGGATTATCCGGGTTGTACATATACATGACATCATAGCCCAAGTCGGTATATATTCTTCCCATCTTCTTGGACCCTTCAAAACACATCCCGTAAGGCGTTACTGGGAATAGAGCTGCCTCGCGAACGCCATTTATAAATTCGCGGTTGTTGGTTTTGGCATAGGTGATCCCTTTCTTTATCTCAAGGCTATTGGCAACTCTCGTCAACGCTGATGCGTCATTGGACCCTCCCTGGTGCGGCCTATCAGCATCCGAAATTTTATCCGCTCCGCTCGGTGGAATTAGGAAAACATCCGCCAGGCCCTGAGAGGCCCCGTTTGGCTTTAGATACAGCTTCTTTCCCGGAACGCTTGCAGTAACATAATTTCCCTGAGGCGCTGCCTGGTAGCCGTGCGCCGTTAAGAAGGTGGCCAGGTCATCGGTCGTCATCTTTGTGTCCTCATAGCTGGAAATCAGGTACCAAAGGTCGTTAGTCTCTTCTGCCTGGGGCGAGGCGGCCAGCAAAGCCCATGCCAATATGACTACTCCTAATATCCTGATAAGATGAGACCTCATGATTCCATAGTATTGAATGAACCTAAATTAATTAAAGATTACTGTTGGATGTGTGGAAGGTGATTGTATACTGAGATGGGTCTATTACATCTGAAAAATGCTAAATTAATCTAAATATAATTCACGAATCAAGATTAATTATTTTAATATGATTTTGCCTGGCAGGCATATCTAAATCATTCTACTAATTATAAAAAAATATAAAAATATTCCAAGCTGGTTTGCTGCGCGAAGTCCGCCTCCAATGGGCGAACGGTCCAGGTCCCTAATGGCTTGGTGTAAAAGTATTTATCATGGTATAGAAATAGCCGCTTAATAAGTGGACGCAAAAGCATTTAGCTAACGTTTGATGCTGCCTTAATTAAGCGTTTGCTGCGGCCAAATGGTTGCCGATAGCGTCCCTATCGATTATCCGGAAAGAGCAAAATTCGCGTGGAGCTGGGAATATATGGTCAGTATGAAAATGAAAAGCATCGGCATAGCACTATTGATGCTGTTGTCATGTGTTTTTGTGGCCCTGGGCCAGGATCAAAATAAGACGGAAGATCAGCAACAAACCGATCTGACGAACACGATAAATAATCTTGAGCAAATGAGGATAATATTGCTGGAGAAGCTTGTGGCCATCATTCCTGTAAAAGAGCAATTTGCATCAAATAAGGCGGCTGCATCTTCCAGTTGCAATCAGAAGGACTATCCCAATACCTGCACTTACAAATTCAATGGCGGCCAGACTCTAGTGGAGACGAGGGATTCGAGCGGTTATCTTCTTACCGACAGCTTCACAGATGATACGACTCATTTGCAGTTGGAGACTGAGTACACCATTTATAATCGACCTGTTTGCTACACATTGATTGATCAATTATTGCAGGTCAGCCTCAAAGTATGCTATCCTTGCGAAAACAATACCACAAGCATCATCTGGCTAAATCAGACTGTCACCAATATCACCACGGGAGACACTTTGACCTGGACGGCCAATTGCTGCGGCAATATCACCAAGAGGACTTACTCAAAGGTTCCTGGTAGGCCGATGGAGCCAACGACGCCGACGATTACGCCTGATGAGGTTTCTGAAACGACATGTTCTGTTACTGGTCGATCGGAGCTATCTTAAAACGAGCGGCTAATGCCAAGACCGGTAATTCTTTTTTTATTTTTCTCTATTTTTGGGATATCCATTTTGGTTCATAGGTTAGTGCTACTGAAAATTCTCGCTAAAATCGACTGCATGGGATCTCTTTTAGAGCCAACCATCAATTGCATCACTTGTTAGCGGTTTTCTGTAGCTCACTTACGCGACCCATTTTGACATTAGCTAGTTATATCACTTCTATCTAAGCCAGCGACCATGTCATTGCTCATGCTCGATGAATTTGAAAAAGCTCCTGCAATTTATGGAGTGCCGAAGGCTTGGAGACCGATGTTATGGTCCATCTCCTCATTTCTAATTCTGGTCCTCATCATAAATTCCACCTATGCGATGGAGAATGCAAGCAGCATATCCTCTAAAGGAATAAGTGCCAGCTTGACAAAAGAGTACAAAGACTACGGAGTCGATATCAACGGAGATGGTCTATTCGATCTCCTGGTGATAGAAACTGGCGTGGATGTAGATCGCCCTGGTGAGTATACGCTCAGCGGTTACCTGTATGGTTCTGCAAGCCGAAGGGCGGCTTGGTCTCTGGATCATAAAAATCTTACCTGTGGACGCGGCTCAATGAGCCTTGAGTTCGACGGCAGGGCCATACAACAGCATGGGTCGAGCGGCAATTTCATTCTAGGTAATCTGGTTCTGTCATTTGGCAGTGCCAGTGCGGGAATGACAATTCTTGAGCAGATAACAAATGCGTATTTGACTTCGGCATACAACTTCAGCCAATTTGCTTACCGCCTTCCCAATGAGAAGACTATCTCCGGCTCAGGGAAAGGAGAGCTTCTCTTAACGGTCTCCATAAGAAAGACCCTGCCGGTCATCTCCGAGAAGTACAGTCAGGATATAACCGGAATTCATATTCCACCGATATCTTCTACATTTAATATCACAGACTCAAAAAGAGGGTACGCATATGATGCGGAAGGCACTTACATACCGAATAAGCCTAATAATTTTACCGTAACGGCTTCTGGAGTCAAGAACCTGAATATCGGACTGAAGAAGGTACAGGGCCGCTATGACAATTCAAGTGCCGTCTGGCAAGGCAAGTCTATCCGGATGTGGGTGAGTCATCAGGCTGCAGCAAATGAACATGGTGTCGCCGTTCAGGATTCGGATCTCATCTCGCCGGGAATCTATGATGCCAGGATATTTGGAGACGCAGACAATGTCTCTCAGGTCGACATTACCATGACATTGGCCAAGAAGATATTGATCAATGGCAGATTCCATTTGAGCATCAATACCACGGGTTTCCCAAGCGGCGATTATTCCATAAATGCGCGAGCTTTGGATGGAGCTTTGAAGCTTGACGAATTGGATTTGGGGGGTTTGTCGTTCAACGGTTGAGCAATTTGATTTGTAGCCGACAATCAGATCAAATATTGGATTATTTGTCGAAACAGGCAATGAACTCATAATTGAAGATATCCCCAATAGTTGGTAATCTGATTTGACGGCTTTCCATTAGATAATTGAGTTCTAATCTAATTATATATTTTAATATTTTCTCAGATTATTAAATATTTCGGCTTGAGAAGGAGCAAGCATCGGCACAATCTATAAATCGAGTGATTTCTCGATTCTTCCAAGGTCATCATGATGCTCATTTGACTGTTACCTGTGATGTCTAAAGCAATTACCACTCACATCATAAAATTGATGCGTATAGTCCATAAAATTCGTGAATAAATTGTGAAATTTTTAAAAATAATTTTAAAATTTTATATATTTGTTGAAAGCTTACGCCACATATATTTTAAAATAGAATACAAATAATCAA
>Ga0074198_1000768_pt1 | contig 27901 bp, 35 predicted proteins | sample EPASupsiteSAE323_FD_64527 | JGI IMG/M metagenome (GOLD analysis project Ga0074198, IMG submission 64527) | Bioremediated contaminated groundwater from EPA Superfund site, New Mexico - Sample SAE3-23 | ecosystem: Environmental > Aquatic > Deep subsurface > Groundwater > Contaminated ...
AATAATCAGGTAATGAAATATTTAAATTATCCATTATATCTGAATTAAATGTATCGTATGTTTTACGAAGTCTTTTACCTTCCATTCCTCGTCTATTACCTTTTTCTATTTCCCAATGATTAATAGCGTCCATATCTAGGTTATCTCCACCAAATACAAAGTAATCTGGTTTAATATCATCAACAACTCTTAATATGTTTTCCCATAGTTTGACGTTATGGTTTGGAAAATGTTGATCCCATACTCCAATTCCTACTTTGATATCAGGGTTAGTATTATTCATTTGAAAAGTTTAATCTTGCTAACTCACCATATCTTCTTTTGGCTTCTATATCATGTGCCCTAGCTGCTTGTTCTACTGTATCAAATGTTCCAAGGTGTTTTCTTTTTCTACCACCACCAACAAATGAAGCCCATTTTTTAGTCAATTTTTGTTGATATACACACCAATAACCACATTTACTATTACATTTTAATTTTGAATTAAGTGAATTTATTGTCCTATCGGCAAGTCTTAGATTACATCTTCTATTATCAGTTGTATCTTGGTTAATATGATCTATTATCTTTCCTTTAATATCTCCATACATCCTTTCTGCTATCAGTCTGTGTAATAAAACTTTCTCTATTGATCTTGGTAAGTGTGCACTACAATAACCATCCTTTTTAACACACCACTTATATTTGTAGAGTAAGTCTTGATCTTCTCTATCTAAAATAATATCGCAAATACCAGTTTTTATGTCTTGGGCAGTCATAGGTATTAAAAAAACCGTCGGTTAGACGGCTGTTGATAAACGAGTAATAAATCAGAATCAAAATCTTGTTGATTCATACTAGCATTTTAATACTTTTGTCCTATAAGTAAATTGATATAATAAATAACAATCTATATCAAATAGCGGTAGAGGTAGGAATCGAACCTACTTGCTACAAACCTTAAAAAGGTAAGAGTCTATATCCTTTCTCTACCATTTAGCAGAGTATATAAACAACTGCTAGCAGTCATATGGTATAATTAGTATGTATTAATACAACCGACCTAACTAGCGTAGTAACTAAGTTTTAAGGGTCGGTTTTTATTTACCTTGATTTAACTTTTTAAAGTAATCAGATAAATTTCCATATAGAGCTAATAAAGCCACTAATCCAGCAGCTTTCCAATCAACTCCAAGAGCTAACTGTCCAAAAAATACTGCTAACGCTGGAGCAGTAAATTTAAGAGTATTTGTTAAATACTGTTTCCACTCTAATTTATTAAGCTCACCACTTATTGATTTTTCTGCCATATTTTTTATTTTTAATAAATAACTATTATCAACTGTTAAACAGTTTAATTTAATTTTACCCATAATATACGACCTATTATAAGTCTTTAGCAGTCAGTCGTATTAACTGCCAATTCTTCACTTGATTCTAGTTTCGTGTAGAAAGCCACCCAATCACACCTTTATAATTGAACTTTCTTAATAGACAAGGTGAGTTGGTAGGATAGTTTTGATTAAAGACTACGAAATTATTTATATTAGCAGATACCACTATTCCTACATGTCCAGCAATTCCAGTAACAAAAGGGTATGTTCCCCAAAAGATAATATCTCCTTTCTTGGGGACTCCAGTAGGAGTATTTCTGATTTTAATTAAATCTTTACCAGAATAGTTGTAATACATATTCTTAGCATAATTATTGGCTGGTATTACTTTATAAGGGTCTTTACCTAAGCATTCAATAATATACTCACGCATGAGATCAACACATTGATTCCCATAGTGTTTATCATAATCAATATATCTACCTAAATTCTTTTCTATAAATTTGTCTATTGTAATCATAATTGTATTATACTCTACCGTAAATAATAATTAATAAAAAAATAGCTATCTCGATAGCCATTATTAGAACACTGTGTTTTTGTATAAATTGTTTCATTGTTTTGACATAATAACTGCTATATCTTTTTCATTTGCACCTAGTCTTACTTGGATATCAGAATAGGCTTTCTTAATATCAACCTGGTTAGCTATCACTTGGTCTAGTTTTTGATTTTGTAGAGCTACTTGATTACTTACTGTCATAAAACTCATAGTGATTGAAACAGCAGTAAAGATAATAGGTATCCAAAAATTTACTTCTGGCTTGCTTATAAAGTCTTTAAATGGTGTTTGACAATTATCTTTCATTTCTTTTTACCTCCACATTTTTTATTCATAATTAGAAAAACCAAGGAATAAATGAACCAGAAGATTTAACTACACATTCAAAAGTTCCATTTGAAGTAAAACTATGGATTGTATAAATTCCATCAACAGTAATAGTTCCACCAGTGCAAACACCAAAATCAGAAGTTAAATATTTGATTATAACTATACCTGAACCACCTTTTCCACCATCGTTGTCATTTTCTGCACCGCCACCACCACCTCCACCAGTATTTGCGGTTCCAGGGCTACCATTACTACTATTAGTGGTAGTAGCACCTTGACCACCACCTCCATTTCCACCCAAATCGCTTTGCCAAGCACCACCACCACCACCATAATAAATAGATGTTCCAGTTATTGAATTGGCAATACCAACACCACCAGAGGTAGTTGAACCAGTAGCACCTGCACCCCCTCCTCCACCAGAAGCTGGATAAGCTGCACCATTACCACCATTATTTCCGTAAGAGGTAGCCCCATTTTGAGAATTTTGGGTTGCTGAACCACCAGTACCAGCGTATCTTCCTCCTCCGCCCGAACCTCCATTGTTAGCAGTAACATCACTACCGCCACCACCACCTCCATAAGCAGTAAAAAGTGAACCAAATACAGAATTTTGACCATTAGAACCAGGATTATTTCTGTCGGTAGCCCCATTACCACCATCACCAACAGTAACGGAATAGGTTTGTGGTGTTATTGGACAGGTTGCATGATATAAAATTCCACCCGCACCACCACCACCTCCACCATTCGAACCACCGCCACCACCACCGGCCACTACTAATACTTCCATTGTCTTAGCCATATTATTCTTGTGTGCTTGCTGTCATACATACATACTTTGACAAAGCACTTGACCATTTAAATAATTCAATAGAACGCTTACTAGCTGTGGTCGTAGTTAGTAAAGTTCCAGTACCAGATACATAATTAGTTCCGTGAGTTATTGCTCTAGCTGTTGCATCTGAAACAATGTCTATTAAAATCATTTCTCCATTAGCGGGGGTTGAAGTTGAATGGTTAGCAATAGTCAATGCTTCTGCTTGAGCTGTCAAATCAAATTCATCATAGGTTGCAATTTCAGGAGTAAGAGTTGCAAGTGAAGTAGTAGAATAAACTCGTTTTTGATTTCTTTTATTAGTAAATGTAGTAGTAGAGTCTGCGGTTACAGTAATATCAGTTGTCTTTGCATAGTCTGAATCTGCAAGGGCTTTAGGGGTAACAATAGTAACATCTGAAGTTCCTGTATTTACTACTGCACTAGAGGCTTTGAGAGTGGTTACGAGAGCAGATGTATGTTTACCATCTTGTCCGTGTTCTACAAGAACGCCATCTACAATATCGTTTAAATCATCAGCGTTCCAAACCATTTCCACAACTGGAGAAGTATGGACTTGTTCTGTTCCTTCAACTGCTCTTCCACTAGCAGAGACTACAAAATTAGAACCTGTAACAGTCCCTCTAATACGTTCCATTTTGTCAGGTGTTTTAGTTCCAGAAGAGTCAACCCGATCGAAAGTTAAAGTAATTTCTGTATCGGTTGGGAGTCCTGTAACAGAGGCGGGTGTTATAGTAACCGATTCACCTGTGCTAAAAGTATTTGAAGTTGAACTATATAAGCTTTTATATTTTCTAAATTTGTCTGCCATATATTAAAAAACCGCCAAAATCTGGCGGTCATAACCTACTAATTGTAAGTCTAAACTGATAACATTATATAACATTTTAGTTAAAGTTTCCATGTGTTAGGACTCCTTGTGCTTACTGGTTTACCTGTAATAATAAAACCATGAATAACATAATCTGTATCATATGAGTTAGAAGTGACTTTTATTTTAATATCACGAACCTTTTTATTTACTTTTAAATAACGAATATCAGCAGAGTCTGAATAACTATCTGGAATACCTTCGGTATCACCCATTAAGACATCACCCATTAAATCAAATCCCATACCTGTTTGAGAAGAAGTTGGCACTATTTGTTTACTAGCAACAGTAGAAAACCCTTTACTCTTTTGAGAACCAGAACACTCTAAATTGATAGTTCCTTTTGGATTACCCAATTTAATATAGACTCTTTGGACTTTAACAAAGTCTTTCCACTCTTTACTTAAAGCTATACGACCAGTTTCAAAAGATGTTTCAAAAGCAGAACCTAAATCACCAGCGATATTTTCACTTAGTTCAATAAGTCTATTCCCCGACATTGGGACATAGAGTAATTTAGTTTTACCAGTAGAGTCGGTATATTCAAAGAATTGTTTAGCTCCAACAGACCAATCAACCGTCCAATTATTCTTTTCGGTATCAAAGATTAAAGTTCTATTATTACCAGAAGTTATAGTAGGGACGGAAATAAAAACCTTAGCGTCTTTAAAATAAGCACAAATTCCCTCTAATTTAGCCCCAATTAATGAGTTCCAATAAGGACGGATTTTAACCGATAATTCATTAGTACGAAGTAAGCCATAGAATTGTTGTTGTGGACCTAAGTTATACCAACCTCTACGATTAGGAAACATAATATCGTTATTAGTTGCAATAGTTCCGTTTATAGATTCAGTTCCAGATGATCCGACAATCTTCATAGCGGAGGGTAGAGCAAAAGAGGTTTCTCCGACAGTAGCGGTTGAGATACTCAACTGCCACACGGCTCCACGACCTTCGGGAGTCTTGCATAGAACTGTCGCCCTACCTTCGCCTTGACCTGATTGATAGTGGACTACTTTAATTGGAGTTTCACGTCCACCTTTCTCCAAGTTAATCCACCCTCCACCGTAGAAGTCAGAAAATACTCCCATATATTGTCCAGTTCCTGAGAAATAGACTGTATAGGGAGAGTTAGGGTTATTTGTCGCCCATATTCGGTTTCCAGACACTACCATAGACTTAAACTTTGGGGCGGCAGTAGTATTATCTAACGGCACGGATATATAAGGATTAGTAGCAACTGTTCCATCATCTATAAATGATGTTTCTGTAACAGATGTTAAAAGTTCTTCATAACCTTCTGTATCAGCGATATAAAGTTGATAACGGTCAGCTCCAGATACAGCAGTCCAACTCCAAGTAACTTTATCAGTAGTGGCTATCCATTGGTCTCTTATTTTTGAAACCTTTACACTAGCCACTGTACTACCTTTCGTCTCTCCTACACTGTTTAGTGCGGTTACAATACCATATAAAGTAACTCCACTAACAGCAGCAATACTTGATGTAGCAGTTCCAGTTAAACCAGTTGGTTCGTCAATCTCTGTATAGGTAGTCATTGTAGTTCCGTTATAACGAGCTAACGGATCAACACCATTTGCTATATATAAGTAACCAGCAATTTGCATAAAGAAAGCAGGTAATCCAGCAGTGAATGTTGCACCAGTAATTTCAGTAATAGAACCACCATCAGTAGACTTATAAACCTTACCACCAGCAACAGTAATCAATTCTGTAGTTTGGTCGCTTTTAAGAAATTCAGTTGAACCGTCAGGATTAGCACCATAATCAGCACCAAAGTATTGAGTTCCCCAACGTGGCTGATATAGTCCATCTTGAACTTGGATTAAATTTAAAGCATTTACAACTTCATTATTAGAAATACGAGCTTCATCTAAAAGACGATTAGTTCCACCTTTAGAAGAGTCTATTTTAAGACTTAGTTTTCCTGTTCTTTTTCTTGAACCTCTTAATGTAATCATATTTATCTACCAAAACCATCAGAATTATCTATGGTAGTATCTATATTATTAGAAACACCAAATAATCCTGACATATTAACAGTTTTCATGTTTTCGAGTCTTGCTTCTGCCATTTGGTAATAATCGGTATTAATACCCTCATCTCCCATGTGAGCAGCGATAAAATAAACTATAAAATAAGGATCAAGAATTTCTGTTACATCTGTTGATGCTACAAATTTAGTAGCACTTTTGTAATATTCAAAATCAAGTGTTTGATCCGCAATCATTGTAAGATTATGATTAAAATTTAGAGTATATCCGTCATTTGGATTACCCATAAAATATACCCATTTTTCCTGAGAGTCTTTTAAACGAGAAATATCTGAAGCCTTTTTAACATCATAAAGTTCTCCATTAACTCTAACAAAAGAACAAGGTCTAACAAAATCATCGGGACATGGATAGGAGTATTCTTCCGTAGTTACATTGTTACTTTCGTAATCACTATATTTAGCAAACAATTCATTCCAAGTAGTATTCTCATATTTTTCCCAACGATCAATAGCTATGTTTGCTAATCCTCTAGCTGTAAGATATTCGTCATCAGCAGTTCCCCATGGTTCTGAATCTACTTCTATTAAATAATAAGCAGCTGTAATTATGTCTTGTTCGGTCATAAAATAAAAAACCCCGCACAATGTCGGGGTCATAATCAACTAATTGTTGATTTAAACTAAATTATTATAACAAATTAAGCTTTGATTGTATATCTACGATTAGTCTTAGAAATCTTAATTTTTGGTGCTGATTTTAATTTAAACTTACTAGCCTTAGGAGCAGAGATTTTAATATTAAATTTAGGCATTTTATAATCTGTTACTTTAAAAGTAACTTTACCTTTTGACTTTGATTTACCAGTACCAGTGCTAGATTTAGATTTAGTCTTAGTTAATATATCGTTATATTCTTCTAATGTTAATTGACCGTCTTCGTAAAGTTTTCTGGCATTTGTTTTTAACTTAGTAAGAGCTGATTTATATTTAGATTTATTATCTTTATCTAATTCTGTATATCCAGTGGTTTCTGGTAGAGTTGGGAAAGTTAAATCTATCTCAGTCTCATCACCAGTTTCTTTATCTGTAATAGTGTAAGTCTTACCAATGGGTTCAGATGTATTGTCAGTCTTTTCAGCTGCACTTACTTCTTTAACTAGCTTATTTAGAATAGACTCTGGTAACTTTTCAGCTTCTGATTTCCAATTCTTAATCTTTTCTTGGGCTTGATTCTTGGTTATCCTTCCAGCTTTCATTTCAGTTAATAAATAATCACCAACAGCAGATTTAATCTCATGTTCTTCTTTAGACAGATTATTCAAATTATATTTAGCAAGATGTTTACTTAACTCTTCTGAACTCATGCCTTCAGTCTCTTTTAAAATAGTTTCTATTTTTTTACTTGGATTCACACCACCAAGTGATAATGGAATAATGTGATCTACCTCGGTCTTTTTACTTTCTTTATCTAATTGGCTTAATCCTTCTTGTCTTTCAAGTATCACAGCTCCACCTTCTACTTTACGAATAGGATTACCTTTTAAAACTGCTCGTATAGTTTGTCCTGGATCAGTAATAACTGATTTACCATATAATCCAATTCTTCCTAATCCTTTGGCTGTATCTTCAGACTTTTGATATTCTTCTCCCCTAGTTTTTAAACTAACTTTAATCTTGGCACTATTTTGTTTAGATTTAACTTGTTTATTAAACTCATCTATTCCACTAACTTTAATCTTTTTAATGTCTTTATCTGAAAAATTAAGTCCTTTTATATCCTTAGAAGCATTGTAAAGTTCTTTACCAGTCGCTCCTTGCTCTTTTAAAATATCTGTAATTTCTTGTTGAGTTTTAGTATAAGCACCACCTGAGTATCTAAATGGCATTTCAAATCCCTGTAATAATGCCTGTTCTCCACCAGTTTTACCTGACAAATAATCAAAACCTTGTTTAGTAAAAGCAGGAACACCAGCTAGTGTAGTTAGTTCTCCAGCAATTCCGGAGACTCTTTGACTAGTAGGCATTTCAGCACCGTATTTATCTTTACCCTTATATCCAATAGGTTGTCCGGCATAATCAGTATCAGTAAGTATACCCATACCAACTCCAACAGGTAAAGATAATCTATTTCGGACTACTCTAGCGGGAGCTTGTAAATCACCTTGCATGAGTGAGTTTAAGACATCAGTTGGAATACGAATAAAATCAGCAGCAGTTCCAAATGGTCTAATATAGCGTTTCTGTCCATCAGATGTGTAACCAGCCTCTATATTAAAAGTATTACCTGAGTCATTTTCGTACATCCAATGACCACTAGATAATTTATTTACAACATTCATAGTTACATAAGTTCCAATAAAAGTTGCTAAGAATTTTCTATAAGGTGCTTGAGTTTTATCAGTTATTCTAATAACAGACATGGGAAGTTTTTTAGCAAGGTTGATATTAGTCTTTAACCAATCAGGGGCTAAAACAGTTACTCTAAGTAAGTTCTGCATATCTCTTGACTTACCTAATTCCTCCCAGTTTATTCCACCAAATACATCATTGGTAAACTTAACAGCTTCTCTACCAGCAGTTTTAGTATCCATTCCACCCTTCAAAAACCCTTCATAAACTTCTTGATATTTTTGGAGTTTTAAAGCAGGTAACATTTTGTCAAATAATCCTTTTTCAAATAGTTTATTCCAAACATCAGCAAATTTACCTTTAAATCCTTGTGGTTCATCTAATATCCCCTTAAACTCGTTAGCACTAAAAGTCAATCCATTTTTAACTGCCTCTGGTGCTTTGGATAATTGTGCATCCAATGATTTTAAAGCAGAGTTTGGATTTAACATATATTTAATACCTGTTATTGCTCCCTCTATTGGATTTTTAGAAGCTAATACATTACGAGCTAATATGTTGAAACCATGAGCGTTGATAGCAGTTCCTGGAACACCAAAAGATAATACTCGGTTTTTAACACTAGAAGTCCAATTAGCTACACTGTTCAATCCTTTTAAGAATACATTTGGAGAAGTTGATGGATCAGACAAATAGTTATTAATCATTCTAGCTAAGTCATCAGGTGCTTTATAAGTTCCTGAATATTGTCCTTGATCGGTTTTAACATTAAGTTTAGGAAATCTATCTGGGTCAAGTGTAACCCAATCTAGCGGAGCTTTCCCAGATGGAAGAATTAAATTGTCTTTTTTAAGTGAGTCAAAGAATTTTCTATTAGCAATAGCTTTATTAGCAGATGCTTCATAGCTAGCCACTAAGTCTGATACTTTAGTGTATTTAGGAGTTAAACCAGCTTGTATCCCTTCCTGATAGTTCTTAATAATAGAATCCATCGTAAAAGACGGTTTTAAACTTAATCTATTACCAAATACAGCCGATACTTCCTCTTTAGTGTTATTCCACATTTGGGGTAAATAGTCATTTTTGTAATTAACATCTACTCCTTCTTTATTTAATTGTTCAAACTTACTATCAAAATATTGTTTAAGTTTTGTATTAACATCACTTTTAACTCCTGATTGATATTCAAATATCCCATCTATTCCCTTAGAGTCTAAATCCTTAAACTCTCTTGATTTTATAATTCCCTCTACTTGTGTTGCCTTTCTAGCATTTACCCAATCGGCAAATGTTGATTTAACTTCAGGTGAGGCTTTCATTCCACTACCACCTAATATAGAACCCTTAGCAATACCAACATCAGAAGTATCTAATTCTGGTTTAGCAAAAATATCGTCTGCCTTTGGTCTACCTTCACCTATAAAAGACTTAAACTGTGCATCTGTATCAGGAAATTGTAACTCTCCATTTTTATCTATAAAAGGTTGATCTGATATAATAGGTTTTGATGAAGACTGAGAAATTTTGGGCTGTTCTATGGATTCTGTTTTTAATTGGGTTTTTTGTGGTTGCATATCTACGCCCTGAACTTTTCCGTTGCTCTGAAGGATGTTCTCGTTGGGACTAACTTTAATTTTTTTTTCAAATTGTGTTTGTAAATCATCACTTGGTTTTATTTTAATAGTCTTTACTTCTGGTATTACTCCTTTAGATTGGTCTGTAATTCCCATTTGTATCTGTTCTCCGGTAGAACTTAAATCAGTTAATTTATTAGAAATCCATTTATATTGTTCTTCTAAAGATAATTTTTGCCAATCTTTTTTAGGCATTATATTAAATCCTTCATTATAATCATTGGCCAATTTAGATGCTTTAGTTCTCAATTCTATATTAGGAATACCAGTTTTCTTTTCTTCACTTAATGCAGATAATACTTTTTTAGTTTGGTCTATATCTGATTGATATAACTTTCCATCTCCAATACCTTTAACTTTAACTCCAGTATCAAATTGTGTTTTACCACCGACTATTCCCGTTGCTAAATCTATACCCATACTTAAGGGAGTTGTTTTTTGACCAGTTGAAATATCAGATACTATTCCTTGCCCAACATTAGATAATCCTGATACTACTCTTCCACCTATTTTTGCTTTTACTGGAGTAAATCCAACAACCTTAGATAGTAAAGGATTTGTAACAGTTCCTATACCTGCATAAACAGGAGAATAAACTAAACCAGTTCCAGCACCTTGAGCAAATGACCCACCACCTAGTTTACTTAATCCACCAGTTATTCCTGCCATTGTTAAAGCAGTTTTAGGACTTAATTTAGCACCACCGATTACACTAGCAAAAGTTCCAGCACCTTCTCCTGCAATTTGTAAAGGAGTTTTATTATATTGTTGTTGAACATTAGTAGCACCTTGTTGAGATAATGATTGATTTTGTTTTGCTAAATTTAACCATCTTTGTTTTTCTTCTTGAGTCTTAGCTTTATTAGCCATTTGTAATGCCGTACTTACATTTTGAGAATATTGTTGTGTATTTTGTTGAAGTGATTTATTTACAAATGGAGATGCAAATGATTGACCTAAAGTTTGTCCAAATTGATATACAGGAGAACTTTTTAATCCAGTAGTAAAATCTTTTGCTGATTGTATATTTTTAACATTTGAAGCACCATAAGTATTTATACTAACTAAATTATCCTGTTTTAAAGTATTATATGCATTTGAAATAGGTTTAGTAGTAAATTTACCTTGTTGTATAAAACCCTTATCATCTTGGGTTTTACTTTGAATATACCCTTTAAATTTTTGGGCTAAGTCACGGAGATTCATTTATAGACTCCATTTAATTAATAAGTTTGTTTATCTTCAGTACTACCTGTATTATATCCAAATAGAGACCTTAAATTTCCAGCAGAATCAACTGTAGCGCCACCATTTATAGCATTAGCAGTAGCATAAGTTGGAGCATAAGCACCAATGGCACTCATATTAGTTTTTAATTGATTTATATTAGAAGCATTATTAGCAGCCCAAGTTGTAAGAGTAGATTTAGCACTTGCTATTTCACTCTGCTTATTTTGGTAAGCAGTAAGAGCCTGATTAAGAGAATTTTGAGTAGCAGAAGCAATGTCAGAACTCTTTTTAAGAGTACCATCAGCAATCATTTGTTTAATAGCATTCTGTTGCTCACCTAACCACTGAGAAATACTTTGTTTAGTATTATTTAATTCTGTATCGAGTCTTGAAGTTTCTTGGGTGACGATGTTATTTAGTTTGGCTTTTTGATTCTCTATTTCAGATTGTCCTTGAGCGGTAGTATTCATTATATTGCCTCTTTCTTTACTACCTATTCTATTTAGAGCATAAGAATATTGATTAGCAGCACTTGAATCACCAGCACCTTTAGCACCCAACATAACATTTCCAGCCATATATTGATTTTGGATATTAGAAGCTATATCTCGTAAGTTTTTTACTTGATTAGTTTGTAACTTCTGTTCTGTAAGTCCTAAATCTGCTAAAGATGATTGTCTATTAGCGTTTAGATCAGAAATTGATTGACCGTAAGAGTTTTGAGCTATTTGATTTTGTGCATTGGCTTGAGTATCAAGTCCACTATACATATCATTTAGTTTAGAGAAATAGTCGTTATATCCAGAGTTAATTTGATTAATTACAGCAGAATTATCTATTCCACTACCACCTTGTTTACCTTTTGCACCGCCAGTTGCTATCCAATCTTGTTGAGCAGCAGTTGGATCCCAACCTTGGTAATAATCCATACTAAAACCATTTAAAGTATTACCAGTACCTCCAGTACTACCTGTACCACCAGTACTACCAGTACCTATTACTTGACCTCCAAAAGTTGTATTTCCAGTAGTTGCTCCTGAACCACCATATTGATTACCTGGACCTTGACTATTAGCTGCTAATATTTGAGCATCAGTTAATCCACTTTCAGCAGCATATGCTGGTTTAACCCATCCAGTAGATACATCACTACCTCTAGCGTATCCAACACCTAAATTACCTGATAATAATCCTTCTAATCCTGTTGTCATATTTTTTTATTTAATTTTTAACAAAAAAAAGCCGCCATAAAGCGGACTTAAATCCGTTGGCGGACATAATAAGAGTAATATCTTATTAAATTAACTAAATTATATCATTTTATTTAATGTCAATCAAGAAACTAGTCTTTTTACCATTGTAAACATCTTTAAAATAATCAGCATATCTCTTTACTCCATCTTTCATTTGCCATTCGTTGTAGACCTTCTCATAGAGTGATTTACCTATGTCTTTTCTCTTTTGTTCATCTAATATAAGTTCTTTAAAGTATCTATACCAATCGTATTCAGTAGAAGCTAAATAACCGTCTTTCCCATTCTCAATAATCTCACGATATTGCCTGATGTCACTGAAAATACAAGGTTTAGCACCTGCTCCGACTTCTAAAAGTTTAATTTGTGATTTACATTTACTAAAGTTTGTATTTAATAATGGAGCAGTGAATATATCTACCTCACTCATCATCTGAGGCCAGAGAACACTAGCCCAAGAATTTACATCAGCATGACCTAAGATAAATGAATACTGACTACCCAATCTAGTTTTAATCTGAGGTAAAAATAATCCAATCGTCTTATATTCAACATTGGGAAACTCTTTACAGATACGAGTTAAAGCATTTAAGTATTCTGGCATTACTATATCTACAACGTGAGTATTAGAACCGAAGAAACCTATTACAATCTTGTCTCTTTTAACTTCGGGAATATTGTCTTTGTTATATATTTCTAAGTCTATATAGTTAGGTAAGACTTGGATATCATTAGGACTCTTTTTAAGATATTTTATAAACTCATATTTTAAATGAGAATTAGTAGTCGTTATATATTGAGTATCTTCTAATACTTTTGCCACTACATCTAAAGGAAAAGAATCTATATGATATGTCTCATATACTGGAGAGGCTTTTGGGACTTCGAAAATCAAATCATCACAATCTACCACTATTTTACAATCGTTATGTTTAGCAGCTACAGCCATATTCACATATCCTTCTGGTGAGTCTATATAAGAACTGTAAATGATATCGTAGTATTTAGTTAGTGAGTCCCAAGTTTCTTTATTCCCTTCAAATGGGTTTTTAACTATCTTAACTTCAAAATCAGGATTCTTAGATAATTCTTGTAAAGGTAGGACAATTCTACAAAAATCTACTCCACTGGTAACAATCTTATCTCCATTTGTTTTCCAGTGTGTTTCCACTCCTAAAATTTTGATAGCCATATCTTTGTAGCTTTAATATATTTTAATAAGTAATCAGTTTTATCTGTTTTAGTAACTATGTGTATTTTATCAAGTAATTCTTTGTAGCAGTCTATTGGATTATCTGCTAATAATTTAACTTCATCAATCATTTTCCATAATTCTTCGTTCAATAAAAGTCCATATGCTTGTTTTTGTAGATTAATAAAAGCATTGCTTTGTTTACAATGTTCTACACTTGGATATCCACTTACTACTCCATAGTTTAAATGATCTAATATTTTTTTACTAAATATACCAGCCCAAATGTCATCATATTGGTCTAGTCCATATTCTGATCCAAATATTCCAAAATACATTAATGGAGTTATTTCTCTCTTCCAAGCTAAATTCATTCCACACATAGGATAGTAGTTATTCTTTGGGATTACTTTACTATCAATACATCTATCAAATCTTAAATCAGGATTCTTAAGCATATCTATACCATCAAAGTCTGGAACGTTTGACCAAATACCATGAGATAACATAATAGGACTTTTATCTCTTATTAAATAAGGAAAACCTCTAGTAGGAGTATTTGAATTAGGAATAGAACTTACCCACCCTAAAGTAGTAGTTAGTGAAAGATTCAATAAATGTCCATTAATCCAATAGTTATCTCTTTCTGGATAACAGTCATTATCTAAAGTCATTATAATATCACATCCATCTTGATAGGCTTTTAAATATCCATAAGATCTTATAGCTGATGTTTTAAATGGAAATATCCAGTAGTCATCACCTAAGTCTTTTTTAATATCTTTGTGAGTGTAGATAGTAAAGTTTTTTAAATTTTCAGGTACACTCGTCTCACGATTATCTTTATCTTCTACAATGTATAAAAAAACATTAGGACGATTAAATTCTTTCCATTCATTTAAGAAATCAAGTGTTTGAAGATGATGAGGGATTACTATTCCTATCTTCATAAATTTTGTTTAAACCAATCTAAAGTCTTTTGAACTCCATCTATACAACTAACCTTAGGTTTCCAACCATTAATTGACGTTGCTTTAGTGTTATCTACAATAAATCTTTGGACATCACCTTTAAGTTTAGGTTTAATTTCTACGTTATGATAATCAAGAATATTTAGAAGTTCATTTAAAGATAATTCGTTTTCTTCCCCACCACCCCAGTCTATTGTATATCCTTTGTATTTATTAAAGTTTTTAATCTCATCAGTAAGCATATCGATACAATCATCTATGTATAAAATATCTCTTGATTGAGTTCCGTCTCCATATAGATTAATTTTTTGATTAGTTAAAGAGGCTTTGATAAACCAAGTTACCCACCCACCATCATCACTTCCTTCTTGTCTTGGACCATAAACACTACTAGGACGATTGATTACATAAGGGACATTATAGAGTTGATTATATAGTTTTAAATACATTTCACCAACTAATTTAGAAGTTCCATAAGGAGGAATGATACCGTCTTCTCCAGGATAAACTTTCATAGTTGAGTTAAATATAATAGGAACTCCACCACATAGTCTTGATAACTCACAAACATTAATAGTTCCTAAAGCATTATCATAGAAGTCCATTTGAGGTTTCCTAAGAGATATTTGAGATGAACAATTAGCTCCTAAGTGAACTATATAATCTAGTTTCCAATCAATTAATTTTTCTAAATTACACCATTCTGAAGTAGATGAATAATTTTTCTTATCTAAACCAAATGTTACATATCCTAAAGATTCAAGTTTATCTTTTAGATGAGATCCCATGAAACCTTGATGACCGGAAATTAATATTTTGTCCATAAATGTATTCTTGAATTATATAATTCTCTATCTCCACCTAAAAAGTTTTCATTCATTTGGTAAGTAGAGTCCATTGGAGATTTATTAAATCCTGGGTGTAAGTGTTCAGCAAGTGAATTGGAAGCATAAGACCAAACACATCTAAACTTAGCCGTATCATTTAATTCATTATCAGCATAATTCTTTTTATAATCAGGATTAAATAGAACATTTTTATGTCCTATTGATAGTGAATTTTCTTTTACATAATTACGATTAATTAACCAAGCGACTGAATGTTGAGAATTAATATGGTAAGGATAACCATCATATAGACCGACTACTTTAATTCCTTTAGTAATATGTTTTTGAGCATTCTCTAACCAGTTAGGGTGAAAGATTATATCGTCTTGACTCAATACAAACCATGGAGTTTCAACAGCCCAATATCCAGCATTAGAAGCATTTACTCCACTTGGTGGTTGTTTGTCTATGGTGTATCTTGCATTAAGTCTTTTAATTTCATTTAAAGAGTCTATATCAGATTCGTGAACTACGAATAATGGACTACATTCTTTAAACTGGGATATATTATCAAAACACTTCTGTATATTAGCAATACGTTTAAATGTTGGTACAATTATATCTATCATAACTTAGGTAAACCAACTCCATCTTTGGATTTCCAATATTCTAAACCTTTATCTATATTATCTTTCCAGTCATTAAGGGGACGAATTGCTGAGTTGTCTATACTACCTGGTATTTCCTCTAACCAATCTTTAGAACCTGTGGCATCAATAAATAATCCAAATGGTGGACAAAATCCTTCATCTCCAATTCTTTTAGTCATTTCGACGTGTTCCCACGCATTCTTAAAGTTTTCATCAAAATAACCTACTTTCTCTATTATCTCTTTTGTATATAAACACCAAGCACCTATACAAGCTCCGTGATACTCTAACCATTGATCTGAATATAGTGGACCACCTTGATTCATTGGTCCATGATAAGCAAAACATAAATGAGAAAATCCTGATTGTTTAGTTGCTTCTATATATCCAGTAACTGCTTTCTCGTCTTTAATTATAATATCATCTTCTTGGGTAAAAAGATAATCACAATCTTCACTCATCATATATTTTAAGAGTGTATTTTTAGCCTTTGCTACACCACCATTTGACTCAGGACGAAAGATTTTAACAAAAGGGTATTTAGTATCTATCTCTTTAAAAAACTCATTATATTCTTTGGCATCTTTAGTACTATGATCTTCATATACACACCAAACATCTACTACATTCTTTAATTTGTCTATTGCGGAGTTAAAAGACTGTTTAAAATAATCACAACGGTTAAATGTGGTAATTCCACAACCAACTTTCATAACCGTATTATATCAGTTATTTCTTATTAGTTTTTTTATTACCTTTCATGTATCCAAGTTTATTCATAGTTCCGAATACATAAGCACCAGTTCTTTTTTTTGATAATCCTTTCTTTTTGGCTTCTTTTAATAAAGCCATTTCCATTTTTTTTGGCATATATGTATTATAACATACTAAGTAATCAATGAGTGCTATTTTTTATTTCTTTTTATCACCACATTTTTTATAAATAATTATAATTCAGCACTTACTACCCAAGAAAATAATGTTTGAGTAGCATTGGCAGTTAAATTCATTAAAAATCCATAATTAATACCTGCAGTATTAAAAGTGATTGTTCCATTAACACGATAATCTCCATCATAAAAAGAACATTTACCAGCAGTTCCAGCCTTGTCATATATAGTTGGTGTAGTTGCAATTCGTTTAGGTACTTTAAAGAAATAAGTAACAGTTCCCATACCAGATGAATGACCTTGTTGAAAAATTTGTCCAGTACTTTCACTAACTGCTGTTCCAGGAACGACAGTATATTCATAAGACTTTTCATAATACCTCTGACAAGCTCTTAATTCTTCTTCAAAACTCTTAGGCATAAAAGTTAAGGCTGTTGAACCAGAATTTAAAACTACATTACTTAAAGTTCCAGTGTTAAATTCTACTGACATAACTGTTCCTGCTGTCTGAGTAGTGATTGTAATAGGACTAGCAGCATAAGCACCACTTGGAGTATCACTATCAATACCGAACCTAGCTTGAGCTGTTCCTGTCCAACTTAAAGTATAAGTTCCACCTATAACATTTTTATCTTCAATAACTTGAATTAAAGACTTTCCTGAAGCAATAGTAATTTGAGTTGATTGAGGAAGTTGAGTAAAAGAATAATCTCCACCACTGCCACCTGCTTTCCATCTATCGTGTCCATAAGCACCTGCGGATAAAGTAGCAGCAGAAACATAAACTCTTTGATTAACAGTAAAGCCACCATTAATAATACAGTTAGCACTTAAAGATTTTTGAAACGCTGGTACATTGGATAAAGCAGTTAAAAATTTAGCATCATCTGTTCCAGTTACATTTTCTAAGGCAGTGGCTTTTACTGGGACTGTATTAGTAATCCATTTAAGTCCTGTAGTTTCACTTGCTCTTGATTCTAATATTTGTCCATCTGTTCCCACTGGTAATCTAGCAGGAGTTGTAGAATAAGTTTGTATATCACCTTTAGTAGTAACAGATAAAGAAGCCATTGAACCTTGATTACCTTGATACCCTTGATTTCCCTGTGAGCCTTGATTACCTTGGTTGCCTTGTACTCCCTGTATTCCCTGTACACCTTGCGTTCCCTGGTTACCTTGCGATCCTTGTGAACCCTGAAACCCTTGGTTTCCCTGTACGCCTTGTGGCCCAATGGCACCAGTAGATGTATTTACTAAATCTAACTGTGAGGTAATAGGGTTAAATTTCAGAGGCATACTAGCTTTTAGTAACTGAACTTATAATAGCTTTAGTTCCAGCATCACTATATACAACCGTAACAACCCCAACTACAGTACCCGAAGCACCGCCTATTTTATAGGTATAAACTTCAGTAGAAGTATCAGGATAAGTTGCTCCAATATAGTCAAAAGGGTCTGTAATAAGAGTATTGACTGTTGTTACATCTCCTTCAACCAATAAAGCACCAGTTGATGGATTTCCTTTTATATCTACAACTGAAGTATTATCTATTTTTGATACACCTAGTAACGAAGTTACACGGTTTTCATCACGTTTTGCATTGGCCATATATAAAAATACCCGTCATAACAGACGGGTTAAATTACCTTAATAGTTTATTATAACATTTCTCTACTCATAAAATAATTTTGTATTACAATTAGCACCATTTTTAACTAAATAAAGTCCGGTAGTAAATTGTTCACCTGTATTAAATGTAATAGTTAAAGGAACTGTCTGATTTGACATTGAACCGCTAGACCATATTTTAGTACCAGTTGCATTTAATCCATCATAAATATCTACATTAGCTGTGTTTGTTACTCCAGAAATTACAATACTATGAACTGAACCTATACCTACTTTAAGTAATATCCCTGCTGTTTGACCTTCGTGGTAATAAGATTTAGATTGTGTGTGAGTTTCACCCCAAGTTAACATACTTAATACTTGAGTATAAAGATGAGCTACACTACCAACACCTGTGTTAATATTGCGGATAAAAGGTCTTAGATGACGAGTACCACAAATTACAGAAGTAGTTTGAGTAAAAGTATGAACTAGAAATTTATCTATAAAAAACTGAATTCGTTTATTAGTGAATAGTATTTCCCAAGTATGAAAAGTATCAGTCATTGTATATGATGGTTGATCTCCATTAAATGAACCATTGTCTATCTTGATTTGAGCAAGTCCAGTAGTATTAGCAACTACTGAAAAAGTAGTACCTGACAATTGAAAGTAAAAAGAATCGGCAAGATCTGCCAAAGCAGTACAACCAATTTGACGAGTATTATTAACCACTCCAGTATCTCCAACTCTAAATATTCCTCTTAAATGATTCATATTCCCACCAATATATCTTCCGACTGTATTTGTATAAACCATTGAACTTGAATTAGCGTCAGTAGTAACTGCACAATCTAAAACACTATTTGAGATAGTTGCCGTCCCATTAGCGTTTAAAACAGTTGTATAAAAATTAGTGTCAGGAATAGTACCATTAAATACCCCACCAGAAACACGATTCTTTTCAGATACCATCATCTCGTCAATCATAGTCGCACCTATTTCATCACCCCAAGAGTCCATTATTTTAGTTTTTTGTTCACCATTGGTTTGATTATCAGAAGTAGCAATTGGTTTATTTCTAACAATAGATAATTCATCTTCACTCTCCGAGAGTATTTCAATAGCATTGACTTTAAACTTTCTATCAAAAGATAGATTATCCATATCTTGCTGTTGTTCTTTGGTTGGATTATATCCTTGGTTTCTATCTGCCATATTTAGTTGAGTGAGACTCTATATTATCTATGTCTCTTAAAAATTTAACATAAGCTGATAGTTTAGCCATTTTAACTACTGTTCTTTCTGTCTTGTCATAACCAACTAACTTTTCCATAGCTTTTAATTTATCTTTAGCACTTTGAGTAGAGTTATCCATTTTACCGGACTCTATTTGTTCTTTTAAATATCCTTCTATTTCTCCTATATCGTCATCATAAACACTTTCATTACTCATATCTCCTAGTTCAAAGAAGTCAGCACAAAATGGTTTTTTATGTTCACTTTTATAATCTAAGAATGGAACTTCAATATTACTATCACCACTAACCTTAACCTCAGGGGCTTTAGGCGATTCAAATGATGGTGTAGGAGCTTGAGCCGCTCTAAATTCTGACATTAGAAGCCCCTCCTTTTTGATTCCCATTTTTTCATTTCACTTCTTATATCTTTCATATTTTCAGAGTTTCCTCTTCTTTTTTGGTCTATTAACGATTCTCTAGCAGAACGAATCCATTGTGGTTCGTTAAGTATCTTATAAGCAGTCTCATCTAAGAGATCTCGCTCTTGTTTAGTCTTGGCTACTAACCAAGCCTTCTTTAATAAATTTATATCTTCTATTCTACCTTTATCTAACATTATTCCTGTGGCCCAAATGATTTTTTAACTTTGCCATTTACATTATATGAACCAAAGAGTTTCTTTTTAGTTTTGTCATATCCAATAGTTCCGCCGACTTTTCCTACTTTACCACCAACAGAAGCTACTTGTTTAGTATTATAAACACCAGCCATAAATTTAGGAACTTGACCTTTTGGAGAATCTTTAATAGCAGTAATTTGACTTTTTGTAAAATTTAATTTCATAGTTTTAATTTTTAATTTATATATTCCCTTTATCAGGGGTTTGATGTTATCTCCCCCCTGAAAAATACTAATTAGTTAGCACCAGGAGTCTTTAAGACGTAAGACCAAGCAGAATTCAACATCTTAGCAACGTATGAACCAGACCAAGAAGCAAGACTGAATCGTCCAGCTGGATTGCCTGAATCCACTTTGTTAGTAACAATGTCTAAGCTAGGTTTATCACCTTCAAGATCAAAACAGCCAAAGGCTTCAGCACCGTGAATGTAATTGTGATACACAGTTACAGCACTAGCAGTAGTACCTGTTCCAGTAGCAGATTTTGGATTCTTATTTAAAAGACAACGAACTTGGAACAATTCACCCATTTCACCAGTATAGAGTTTTCTAACATCAGAATAGGTCTTGGCATTTAACCAAGTGCTATCCAAGATGAGAGAAGTCTTGGTTTGTGGAGCGAACTTACCGATATAGGTATTGTCTTCATAGGTAGGAGCTTTAGCAACTTCAAGTAGTTGGACTACTCGGCGTAATTCTGCACCAGTTAAGGTATCAGAAGTAGCGACAGTTGAAATAGTTGATCCATTTCCATATCGAACAGTAGAGTTATCTAATTCGTTTCTAACAATCTCATTCATAACTTCACCCATGTGTTGACCAACAACAGCGATTTTCTCGGCATTGTTTTTATCAATAGAAGTGAGAGTCAAGAACTTTGAAATTTTAACAGTAGCACCATATTCAGCAAGGACGGCAGAAACGTTAGCAGCAGTGATTGAACAAACTGCTGGAGATTCACCTTCACTCAATGCACAATCAGCAGGGGTGCTGGACATTGGAGTGTATCGGTTAAACCAGATCGTTTTACCTTCATTCTGACTATGAGTACGCATTTGAGCACCTTCTTTACAAACCAATTCGTACTCAGCTCTCTTTAAGAAAACTTTATCGTAATATGTTTTGACTTCGTTTGAAAGTGTCGAAGTTGTAATAGTAGCCATATTTTTTTAAACTTAATTAATAAACAACTCCCAATTTCTTCTCTAATTCCTTTAAGTCCATATCTTCTACCTTTTTATCAGTATTAGACGGCACTTGATTAGGTCGCATAGCAGATTGGGAAGCCTGCCTAGCTATTTCAGTCTGTTGAGAAGCAACAGATTTATCTAACGACCTTTGGTAAGGTTTCATTAGCCCATCTACGAACTTTTTCAAAGACCCTGTTGGGTTGGTCTTTACGAAGGCTAAACTAGCTTCAGCTATGCTGTTACTTAGTTCACTATCGTATTGTTCAGAATCAGGATTAAGCTGTGGGTAAGCTTTCTCGGTTTCTATAGACTCGTTGTTAATTCGGTTATATGTATCTCTTTGAGCTTCACGGAAACGAGCCATATTGTCGGCTTGTTGAAGTAACCATTGGTCTCTCTTCGCCACTCGGGCTTGGAGTTCTTCTTGTGTTACCTCTTCTCCTGGAGCTACCAGAGGTTGGTTAGGATTGTAACCATTATTATTTGGTACAAATCCTTGAGGTTCTACTGAACCTGTAAGTTCTCGAACTTTACGAGCTAGAGATTCCTTTTCAAGCCTCTCTTGCTTAACTTGAGAGTTTAACTCTCTGATTCTGGATTCAGCACCTTTCTTAGGAGGTTGATCGACCTCTTCAGCTGGTTGCTCTGTAGTCTCCTCAACTTCTGATTCGCTGGCCGGCGTTTCTTCTGTTTGAACTTCTACATCGTTTTCTTCAACAGTTGGTGATTCTGTTTGGACTGTTTCTGTTTCAGCCACTTCGTTTAACACCTGTTTGGTTAAATCATCCATATAATTACACACCTTAATTGTCAGGAATGTGAGACCTGTGAGCCTAATTGACTCAGACAAAGTTATTACCTTGTCTCAATCACCTAGACTTCAAGATAGGACGACCTTCTTCGTCTATACCTATCATCATTTTTTCCATACCTATAAAGATTGCGTGTTCTATTTCACAAGAACGACACACTACATATGGACCTTCTTGTCTCCAGTTATGTTGTCCTTTTGGAGTAAAGACATACTCTGGATTAGAGAAGTCGTATGGCGTTTCTTCTTTTTTAAAGTGCAAGACTTCCTCATCTGTCAGGAGTGTCTTCGACTCTTGATTTGATTCTATTGAGGACATCTTTTATAAGTTGGTTAGTTATAGCTAACTGACCTATCTCAGTCAACTGACTACCGTCACCCATTTTAATTAATAACATTTGGTCTAATTCTGTAGATGTACGGTCTATTAAATCTCGTACTATCTCCCAACCTCTACTATCTTTAAGAAAACGTAATGATTCAGCATCAGGATCTATTTCTTTGATATCTTTTTCTTTCATTACTTCTAATGAAGCAAAGTCATTAAAGAATGTTGGTTTAATAGCTTCCATTACATTTGTCCTTGTTGAACTGGTAATTGAGATTGACCTTGTGGTTGTATTTGTTGTCCACCCATTTGAGGTTGAGCTGGTACAGCATTCATATTTTGTCCATTTATAACTTGACTAAATTGATCCATTTGTTTTGCCATAAGTGCTTCTGGATCATCTGCTACTTCACCGACTATCTTTTCAGGATCATTGATACCAGAGTTAGTAACTATACGATCTACCAATTCACTTATATGGATTACTTTACCTTCTTTAGCCATTTCTTCATTTAAAGCAGGGTTCTTAGTAAACATCTCTAACAACATTAATAGACTAGCCTGTTGTTCTTTTTGGTCTAGTGCATAAGTTGAACCGGAGACAATCTCATAATCATATAAAACATTTCCAACACTCTTTTTACCGATTGTTAATTTACCGGACTTTTCATCATACATACCTTTAGAATCAGGATATTGTTTAATAAGTTGTTCAATCTCATCTGGGAACATTCTGATAGCTACACTGTTAGATAACTTTTTAGATAATAAATTGACAAATTTCTTATTAACTTGAGTTAAGAATCTCTCCATATAGAAACGATCAACATTATCTCTAGCACTCTCTCTAGCACCTTGCTGTTTTAGAGCTTCAGGTGTTTTACCCATTCCCGGATCTACTTGTGCTGATATTGTAGTATCAGTAGTACCCATCATATTTAACATACTTGAAGTAACTATTTGGTATACATTATTGAATGTTTGTTGACCAGAAGGACTTAAATTAAGTGTCTGAGCGGCTTGAGTAGTGCCATTAGTACCTTTTACTAACCATTTAGCAGCTGCACTCCATTTAATAGAACTAAGGTCAGCTATATAGTCTTTGTTAATTAAGGTTGGAGGAAATATAGACACCTTTACACCATCTAAATAGAGATTCCAAAGAGAATTAAGGGTATATTGCATACTCTTACCTCTTTCAAAGTCTCCCATACCAAAGAAATCAGTTAATAGAGGGATAGAATACTTACAAACTACTGGTAATTCACCATTATCGTGTGGATTATCCATTTCTCTGATGTTTAAATCAGCATCAGTTACATAATCAGTCCATTTATCTTTCTCGTACATTGATAAGACTTCAAAATATCCTTTATCTTTTACCCCTTGGTCGCTAGGGAACTCATCTTCTTCTCTAGAATCTTTATCTTTGTTCTGTTTAACTACTGATTTATTTTTTAAAGCAGTTATGACTTCGGATATATTCTTAAACTCTTTATTCTTTTTAAGACTTTCAAAGTAACTTAATGGTTGCCAAGTACGAACAATAATGTAATCACTATCTTCTATACTCACAGCACCAACTTGAGGGAATACATCACGAATATTTAATAGATGTAAATCTGGGCCGACATAACCATTATCATTAACTACCCAATCTACAAAAGCAAAGAAGTTTCCGTATATGTTTGAGTATCTATCTACCAATCTAAACTTAGTTAATAAATCAAATTGAGAGTTAGCGTTAGGATTAACATATTTATCGAGGGTGAGGTTCATTAATTTCTCACCAAATCTATCGTTTTTACTTATAGCTCTTATCTTACCTGTAGGGAGTTGCGCCATTACTCTAGCCTCTCTCTCTAATACCATAGTAGATAATTTAGGATCAAAGACTTGAGACTTAGTGGATTGGCTTACAGAGTCATATAGTTCATTATGAAATAGTTTCTCGTATTCTGTCCATTTATCTTCCTTTGTCTTTAACCAGTTTTCTGCTGCTTGTTTTCTTGTAAGAATTACATTTTTAGTTTCTTCCATATTTTTAAACAAAAAAAACCGCCCATTAATTCTGGACGGCTCACAATACGAATGTTGTATTGCCTTGTTATTATTTTAGCACATAGACTTATTCTTTGCTAGTTCTAGTACCATCTTTGTACTTAATTCTCTTTGATTTAAGTATGTTTATAGTAGGTAGTACTACCTGTCCATCTTTAATAATAACAGTGACATCTATTTGACCAAATTCTAATTGGTTTATCTCCCTCTCTACTATTGCATGAAAAGCTAAATTGTTTTCCATATTTCTCTAAATATTATATCAACTATTTGCTTACCATTAACTCTTATACTCATGGTAAAGACTCCGTTACGCCTTTTTACTATCTCTCTCTCAATATCTAAATGAGCCTGTTTGTTTAATGGATTAAGATTTATCTGTTCCATCAATACCACCCTCCTTCTTGAAACATCTGTGTATCATCTGGTAACTGTCCTAATTGGTCATCATTTGGTTTAAGATCATTTAATCCATAAGATATTGCATCCATACCGTGTTTATAAGTATGTTCAGGTTCATTTATAATTTTTCCATCTTTATCTATCTTCCACATAAAATTGTTATATTCTTTGATAATATTGATACTTCTTCTAGTAACACTGATTCTTTGGTCTTGAACATACTGAATACCTTGTAATACACTTCCCTGTCCTTTCTTACTTGGTAGAATACTTACTCCATACATAGATATTTCATCAATACTCTTAGGTTCAGCACTATCAGCTATAGTTAAAGTTTTTCTTTCTTTATTGAGTAATATGTCTGATATTTGTTTATTACTTAATCCTTTTTGATAACACAACTCATCTAAGATAAAACCGCCATTATGTTTATAAATATCCACTATTGCTGTTGGATCATTAGAATACCCAAAGTCCATTCCAGTTCTCTCTAATCTAGCCTCGTGAGGTATATCATCAATAATATTCCAGTCTCTGTAAATCTTTCTTTCTTGATTGTAAGGTTCACCTAACCATTTGTGTTTATATAAAGATGGACGTTTTTCTTTGTCATCTTCCATCTCAAGTCTGATTACTTCTGGCATCATCCCATATTTCAAAGCAATATCATAATTGACATTAATGATTAAAGTATTTGGTCGTCCTTCCAACACTAATCTTTTATGAACTGGATCTTCTTCAAGTAAACGGTTGTATGTATAAACTATCTGAGAACCATCTTTACGAATTGTTGGAGTCAATACTTCTAAACTCTTTTCACTAACTGTTTGTGCTTCTTCTATCCAAGCTATGTCTATACCCTCAATAGATTTAATACTTTGTTCATTATTCCATAGACCTTTAAACAAAAAGTCAGATCCATTTATACTGTTAATTATTGAGTTATTAGTTAAAACAAAATCATTTAGTTCATATTGTTTAATTAAATCAGCAAGTAACTGATATGAACTTTCAGCGATTGAATTTTGAAATTCTCTAAAACATCCAATTCTTGTTTTCTTCTCTCTAGCTCTTATAAGTAAGAATCTAGCTACTGAGTGAGATTTTAAAGAATACCTACCTCCATAGATAGCAGCTTCTCTCCAATCTGAGCCAAATAATTTCTTATATTCAATAGGGATATTAATTACTTGTTGGTTCATCAGGTTTGTCTATGAACTTAACTAAGATTTGTTTTATTTCTTTACCTTTAGTTGTATGATCTACCTTATCTATTAATTTTCCTTTAAGTTTTAATCCAGTTTCTAAATATTTATGTCTAATAGAATAATCAGGTAATTTTTTATCTGGCTCAGTAAAAGAAGTCTTAACCATTGTTGCTTCTAATCCTTGATTCAAAACTTCAACTAATTTAGTATCTGGTATGTCTTCTAATAACTTTTCCCATGATTTTGTTTTAGTTATATTCTTTGGATTATTAATGGTAGCTTCTGAATATTTCATATCACGCATAGCTTTTGTAATATTTCCACCGTTTTCCAATGTCTTCTCAAATACTTTTTTAATACGTGGTTTTACTCCTTTCATTAGCAGTATTTTACCACAACTGATTAATAACTTCTCATTCCATTTGGTTCTTGTATTCTTACACTTGGGCCTTTTTGTCCTTCTACTTCTTTTATTTCCGGTATTTCTGACCCATCAAATCTTTTATTACATTTAGGACAAGCGTAATACTTTTGTCTTTCATTATCTTTCCATGCACCTACACCTTCAAATCTAATCCAATACCAATCATTTATTTCTTGTTTACAATGTGGACAATTTGGCATACTTTATTATATCAAACATATTTAAATATAAATTTATGAGTTGATTTTCTTTTCCCTATTAGAACTCTACTAATCATATCTGATCTTATAAATAAACATCTTGATGCTTCTGCAATACTATCCCAAATAGTTAATTCATTACCTTGTAAATCTAATTGCTTAATTTTCTTATTTAATATATTTTCTTTTCTTCTTCTTAAACACTCACATTTTATACATAATTTAATATTTCCATTACTAACTTTCTTTTTACATCTAGAACACTGATATAACATTTAATTTAATGTTTGCGCTAATACACTTATTAGTCCTATCCAAAATATTCCACCTAATAGAATACAGAAGAAGTTATAGAGTTTCATATTTGTTCTATTGAAATTATAATAGGAGAAACTGGATTATCATTACCATCAACGACATTTTGTTCGATATTTCTTTTAAATTCTTGCCACGTTGACTGAGCATCTTCACCTTGGTGAATATCAGTTCTAATTGGTTGAAACCATCTATTAAATTTCCATTTAATTAAATATTCTTTCATTTTATTATTTTATCTATTAAATTAATAAACTTATTTATAACGTCATTGCTAGTAGAAATAAGTAAATTTGATTCTCTATATTCCTCTCCAAACAAATGTATTTTTTCTTTTTCCATCTTTAACCCTCTTACTTTATACTTTGATACATAGTTTTCTTGTATCCATTTATAAGCACTAATTGGATCATAACTATCGCAATCACCATGATAAGAAACACTTTTCAATATTTCAAATAATTTATTATCTTCTGGTTTAAATTTATGACTAATTTTTTCTTT
>Ga0074198_1000769_pt1 | contig 27900 bp, 27 predicted proteins | sample EPASupsiteSAE323_FD_64527 | JGI IMG/M metagenome (GOLD analysis project Ga0074198, IMG submission 64527) | Bioremediated contaminated groundwater from EPA Superfund site, New Mexico - Sample SAE3-23 | ecosystem: Environmental > Aquatic > Deep subsurface > Groundwater > Contaminated ...
GATGCCTGTAATATGTTATTTTCAACCGGTTTTTCACGGATAGTGATCAGGGCCATGGGATTCTTCCAGATATCCATGATAGTAATGAATGAAGAAAAAGGGATCGAAACGGTATCAGGTATTGAATGATTGGATCCTGGTCTTCAGTTCAGATTCGGTTATGCTAAGAATTTGGGCGGTTCCGGATACGAGTGCTTGATCTCCGGTCGTTTGATAAAGTCTGGCGATGCTTGAGAAGATGATGTTGAATGTTTCCGTGTCATCGAATCCGGTGATGTATTCCAGGGCCATGAGGTAATTGGTCCTGGCTTCATCGAACTTGTCTTGATTTTCTGCTACCCGACCCAACTGGTGATATGCTTTTGCTTGATTGTAACAATCATTAAATTCATTCAATATTTCAAGTTCTTTTAAATAATTCTGTTCAGCTGCTATGAAATCTTTTTTCTTCTGAAAAAGTAAACCTAATTGATGGTAAGTACTAGTTTGAAAGTATCGATCTTTAAAAAAAACTTTAATTTCAAGAGATTTACGGTAAAATTCTTCTGCTAACTCAAACTCATCTTGTTCTTGAAATAGATTGCCCAAATTATTATAGGCACCAGCTAATTCATACAACTCGTTATTTTCTCTTAATATTTTAATTTCTTTAGAGAGATTTTGTTTTGCTTCCTCAAAATTACCTTGATTTAATGCAAGCTGGCTTAATTGTCGGTATATTTTAGCCAATCCATTCTTTTCGTCGAGATTTATAAAAATCTCCAAAGATTCTAAATAGCAATTTTTTGCATCTTCATAGTTACCTTGATCTTGAAACATAGTTCCCAATTGGAATAAGGTCCCTCCTAATTCATAATCGTCATCGTACTTATCATAAATTTCTAGAGAGTTTAAGTAATTTTGCTCCGATTTTTCAAAATTTCGTTGCTTTTGATAAACTCTACCTAATTCGTGATAGACAGTTGCACAATTTTTCTCCTTTACCTTTTTAGGCCATTGAGAAGTCTGATCACATATATTTAACACTATTAAATACGTTTCCTCAGCTTCCTGCAAATGATTGAGTTCCACATGATACAAGGCAATATCACTAACTACTCCCCAATATTCTAAATGAAATTGCTTGATACGCAAGTCATGAGGATATAATTCTAAAATAGAACGAATCCGTTGTGCAAGTAAAAATCCACGAGTTAAATCATGGATTGACTTCAAATACTTAGAAAGTAGAGAATATAATGGAAGTACTGAACGGTGAGTATTAAGTCCTATTTCCAGTGCATTTATCAAGTTTTCATATTCAATTTTTACAATATTCAATCCAAATTTAATCTCTTTATTTTCTTTAGAAAAAATAATCACACATAAACTAAGACTAATTTTTTGATAGTGTAAATAAAATCCGATATCAATTGATTTTTTAAACTCATCCGGATATCTGGATAACTTGTTCTTGAGGAAATATGGTAGGACCGGTTGGATCTTCAGAAATCCCTGAATTTCGGTTGAAGAAAGAAGACCCCAGTCCTTTGCGGAAGTAATTACGTTCTCCCAGTTATCAGTATATATCGACTCCAACCCAGGCTGTGATTTGACGATGGTGAAGTATGGTTCAAGACCATTTTCCAGGATTACACCGGAAAAAGGGGCAAGTAGAAGCAGCAAGGTCTGGGCATCCGAAGACAGGTTGCTGTATGAGTAATCAATGCACTGGATCAGGCTCTCGGTCTTTGATTTTGTATCAGTATCCAGGGAGATATCACCGATTTGAAGAGCCTCAAGGATCTCGGATGTTTCCCTGGTCTTCAGGTTTGAAAGGATCACTTCGATGGCAAGCGGATATCCGGCCAGGATTTTCAGAAGCTGTAGGAAATTCTCATCCTTTTTCAACCTGGTTCGACGATGAGAATCGGTGACATGCCGTTCCAGTACCTTATTTGCAAGATCAGATGCAGCATCCTGGTCAAGGCCGGAGAGGTCATAGATATCCTCCGGGAGGAGAGCACCATCATGTTCTTTTATTAACCAAGAGACTCCACCCCGGGATCCCAGGAGGACCATGGTTTTTCCTCCTTTGAGTTGTTGGAGAAACTTTCGGATTTTTTCCTGTTCTGTACCGGAGAGGGGATTAGGGATTGCGAGGTCTTCTCCGGTGACTGATTCCAGGTTGTCCAGGATCAACAGGTGAGGGGAGTTTCGGAGCATACGGACTAGTTCCTGGACCTGAAGAGCGGTCTTCATGGTCCTAAACATCATAAATTCTCTATATTCCGGAGTGTTTGTTTCCGTATCATCAAAGACGCCGTATACCTTTTTTGCAACCAAGTTGATGATGGTATCAAGTGTCCATGGTTTTTCATCATATCCGAAGTAACAGACTTCTGAGATAAATCCGGTTTTCTGCCACCATTCTGCAAGATGGGTCAGCAGGGTGGTCTTTCCTGCTCCTCCCATACCCCGGACCAGGAGCAGGTTATGGGGTGCTCCATCCCTGGTATTGAGAAGCTTTCGTTCGATCTCTAAGATATCCAGGTCCCTGCCTACAAATCCATATCTTGGTTTTGGAGCGAAATAGTGATGACGATTCTGTTGTAAAAACTCTTCCCTTTCTTCAAAGGTCATCTCCCTGATTGGAAACGGAGAGGTGGCATCAGGTCGGATCCTGTGGTACAGGACCGGGAGTACCCAGTCTTCGAGATCGATGGTATACCTAAAATTAGCATCCCTGCTCTTCTGGTCAAGAAGTCTGGCACGTGCCCACCGGATGGCATGAAACAGGTCATTTTTTTGGACCAGACGGGTATACAACGTTTCCATCATTTGTCTGGCAGCAGTTGCCGTGATCGAATAACTCATTGCAAGGACAGTCCGGACTCCGGCTTCGATCAATCGGTTCCCCATCGAACTCTGGTTTTCTCCGGTTAACATCCCGGATTGGCAGGCGTTCAGGATCACAACCGGAATACTATGATTCATGAGTAAATCAGCAAGTTCTTTATCTTCGACCGGATCATATACAGATTCTCCTTCACCATTGAGGAAGATGAATGCCTTTTTACCTTTAAAGGGCTCCAAATCAGTTCGTCCAAACCTGGTTTGAAAGAGTCGTTTTTCTGGTTCATGTGTTCCGGTCAGTTCTTGGTAAGAGAGTACCCCGCCGTGGACATCAAAATGAATGATATGGTAGTACCCGGCCCCGTAGGTGTCCCGGATATCTTGCAGATGGGTGGATAATGCCTGGTAGGTTCCGGGCCGGAGAATATCAATCTTTACCGGGATCTGAGAGGATTGCACCGCTTCGACCAGGGGCCGGGAGATGGTCCGGTATGCAACATCATGCTTTCCGTTCGGCCGGGAGGTTACTAGTAAAATATTCAGTGTGGGAGAAGGGTTAGGGTGAATGGCCTGTAGTGGAGGCTTGAATGTACATCTGGTCATGATGCAGTCGTATACGAACGGATGAGGGAGATTTGGGTCCTTCATTGCTTCCCAGTGGATTTGATGAAAATAATCAGTTGAGCCTTTGATCTCGAACTGGATGGTATGAATTCCGGCTGATTTCAGGAGGCTGTATTGAATGAGGACTTTTTCAGTAAAGATTTGGTTGAAGAGTGCTTCACCATATGTTTTGATACTATCTCCAGTGGTTTTCGCCAGGCCCTCGTTCATGAATGGATGTTTGAGATGTTCCTCGAAGTACCAGGTCAGGTTCTCCTCCTCTTTTTGAGAGAAAGGGTTGGTGAAGCTGACCGGGTACTCACCGCCATCCGGAAATATGACAGATGCCTGTAATATGTTATTTTCAACCGGTTTTTCACGGATAGTGATCAGGGCCATGGGATTCTTCCAGATATCCATGATAGTAATGAATGAAGAAAAAGGGATCGAAACGGTATCAGGTATTAAATGATTGGATCCTGGCCTTCAGTTCAGATTCGGTTATGCTAAGAATTTGGGCGGTTCTTTGTGATGATTCCCACTCTAGTGATGAGTTACAAGTTCAATATTTTGAGAGTGATATTTATCCTGTGTACTGTCATTGAAGATCAGGTATCCTGTTTTAGGAGTAATAAATGATTTTATTCATTCCATAACGCCACAGTATTTTTAGGCAGTCTTTGGAGAAGTCAGGTAAACACATCATGTGTAGGAGAATTATCATTTGGAATACTGCATTTTTTGCCTCGGTACAAGTGAATACTCTGGAGTAAGCGAGTAAAAGTTTATTTAATGTTATTTAGTAACTTTTGTATGATTCAAGAAATGATTCTCCGTTATATTGAACAATAACAGTTGGTATAATTAATAATGGATCTTATGGTCTGGAGATTCAACTGCGTTAGTCCAATATTATTTTGGATATTAAAACATACCCCCAGTCAGTCGGTTTTTCTTTTATCCTGTGATAAAACCCGGGAAGATAACCAGAAAGGAATCCTATCAACCGGTGATATTTTCAGATCTAAATGTATTATAGGCAACTAATGAATTGGCTCTGATATTAAAAGTCGGGATTCCCTGATTTATTAAACAGATGGAAAAGAACAGGTTTTCAATAATTGAAGTAATGTCCCAAGTTTACCATTAACAAAAAATAAATGTGTCCTTAGTGATGTTTGAATCGTTCAAAATGCAAACAAAACTAAGAACCAATGAAATTGAGCCAAATGAAAATATATCCTTTCCTATCGGAAGCATTTTCCTCTTAGATAAGTTATATGAAGTCCTGAACTTACGTTATATTTTCGGGAAACACAAGACGAGGGGTATCGATATCAATAATCTGCTTCGAGCCCTCATCAGCTACAAATTGACGGATAACTTTAGCATAAAGAGGTCTCACGACTGGATCAACCGGCCTGAAATGCTAGAAGGAATTTTCCCTTCCTTCTTTCAGCGAGAGAATCCTGTACCATGTCCTTGAAATCCTTGGTGCTAATCGGGATGAAATTATCTCTGACATCCAAGAAGTTCTTTTTTCGCAGTACGATTTTGAGCATACCAACATCAACATGGACTGGACCAGCATTGTCCTTCATGGAAATGAGGCCTGGCTCGGTAAGTATGGATACAGCCGGGATCACTGTCCAGATAAAAAACAGTAATCTAATCCCAATTACTCACCCAAAATAACAGTGATTATCTAGGAATTGTCATATCTAATAAGTCCATGACACTTTTGGTAAAGAGATCGTTAGGATATTCTTTTACAAAAAGACTCTCTACAGCATCGTGTAACTTAAATCTCTGTGAAAATGTGATGTTATCAGCGATGAAAAAACCATCCCGGTTTGAAAGATGATCGATTGCCTGTTTGAAGTTGTTATAGTCCCTGGTTACCTTCTCAATATTATCAGAGACATCTGCAAAGGCTACAATCTTCCTTTTAATATCACTTATATCAGGTGTCTGGAGCATGGTCACAAGGTTCTTCTCATCATACCCATTTAATCTGGAGAGCATGATGATAATTCCTGCCATCCCAAACCAGATGTCATTAATAGGTTCAAAACTGGGATTTGTATCAATGATTAGGTAATCAATCCCGTTTTCATCTATCATTTTTGTGATGGCCGAGGTAATTCTTCCGCTTAAATCCTCATAGCTACCAGGACAAGTCAGCGATGCTCCATCAACCATCTCCTGTATCTTAAACCTGATATCAGGGTCATTCCTATCAGAAGGAGTCAGATACAAAACACCTTTATTTTCATTAACCGGAAGCAATTCTAATGGTAATTTCTTCTCTTTTTCATCTATAAGAAAATAGGAAAGGGTCTTTTTTTCAGATGTAATTGGAATTTTAAGAAGATAATCCAGGGTAGGAGTATAGAGATCAGCATCGATTAGCCACACATTTAGTCCGGTTTGTGCTAGTAAATATCCGATACTTGCAGCGATTTCACTTCTTCGTGCGCCACTCCCTGATGAATGAACTACTATAATCTTTTCTGATAAGTCTTTATCAGGTAGATCGGCACTTTGGTGATTCATGATATTCCTCTTTAGTCTGATCTCTCATTACCATACCTGTTATTCTTCTTCCTTCTATTAATCACTTTATAAATAATTTCATGCCCTTTCTTCTCTTTTTCAGCATAATCCAATTGGACCAGCATGTTAAGATAAGTAGATACGGTTGTCCTGTGTCTGCCCATTTTTTGGGCAATAACTTCTGCGGTAGCCCCGTCGGGAGAACTATAAAGCACTACCCAGGCTTTCTTCAATTTTTCATCCCTGATATCTACATCAGGAATTACATCTCCTTCTGCTACTCCAAATGAAGTAAACAAAAGATGTCTCTGAATTTTGGCCTCTGAAACAATTGAATTGTACTCCTCTCTTAAGGATTCTAACTCATTAATACAGTTATCAATAGTTGAATTAAGTTTATCGCGAAATTTTTCAATATCAGAAATAAAATCTAGAAGTTTTTGAACATTGTTTTCATCAGGTTTACTATTAAGCATGTTAATTGGGTCATCACCTGTTTTTTAAAAATAATTATCTGTTGTTTCTGGTATGTTATTAGATCTGATAATACTTTCGTGTTATCAAATTTAATTCGCAAAAATTAGTTATTTAAATATAACGATAAAATATTATCTTAACTGATGAACTGTTGGACGTTCCACAGATATCTGTGCACAATTTTATATTTGATGAACACCTACAATAACTGGATGAAAAGGCTTGAAGATGACTTACCTGAAATTTTCTGAAATGAATGGATTAACCCTGATTTTTTGAAAAGATTAGAAGACCGGTCATATATCAGCTTCTCATCACCTTTCCTTCAGGGAAAGGCGGAATACTTAAATGGAGAGAGACAATGACCAGAATTGTAACTACTGCAGACTCTTTGCATGGATGCAAGCCATCAATTCGTTCTGAAAAGCCTTTGGATACCAATTATCAAAACGGGGATTTCTCCAATATCACATCCTCCATCACACAAACTATACAGATAAATGGAGTAACCATCTATCTTGAGGAACCAATCACTCATGATGCTGTCTGGATTGCACAGGAGGAACCATTTCAGGACCTTATAGCATCATGGATGATCCTACATGCAGATGACAGGATACTCTCTCCAGTCCTTGTAGGTCCACCAGGATCAGGAAAGACCACATTAGGAATTGTTGCAGCAAAAGAACTTAACAGGCCATTATACATAATGAACTGTATTGCCGGTATGACTGCTGAAGATCTTTTGATAACACCGGTAATATCAGACAGGCAAACAGTTCAGTATCATGCAAGCCCCCTTGTTTCCGCGGCAATAAATGGGGGAATCATAATTTTAGATGAATCCAACCGGATGGGAGAGAGAGCCTGGGCAAGTCTGGCCTCTCTTCTTGATGACCGAAGGTACATTGAAACAAAAACAGTTGTGAAAAGGATCCAGGCACATCCGGAATTTAGATTTTGTGCTACCATGAATGAAGATGCCTCTACTTACAACCTTCCTGAATATATTGAAAGCAGACTAAAGCCAATTATCAGGGTTCCATATCCTCAAGCAAAAGAACTGGAGAAGATATTGGCTCATCATGTTCCATCAACAGATGAACCTCTCAGGGCAGCAATAATAAATTATCTTCATAAAAGAAGAACCGCTGGACATTATGAGGATTATTCAATCAGAAATGCCATTCATATCGCAGTTATAGCACTCAAAAATCAAAAGATCAGAGATGAATATTCAAACCCTGAGGAATTCATAAATCAGGTGGCTAAATCAGTTGTCCGTCAATAAGGGATAATTCTAAATAAAAGGTGTCACATGACGAAAAAATCCCTTTATGAAGGTCTTCATGCAGAAGATATTGCAGATGTTCCCTTCCAGGATATCATTTATTCACCAGTTCCGCATCTCTATATCCTGCCATACCTGCCTGGAATTGCTGAATACGCAGCTATTGTCAGGTCTGAAATTATCAAAAGGAAAGGTAGCGACTTTATTATTGCCGTTGATCTACCTCATGGCCTTGAAAACGAACTAATACAGGCGGTTAAAAAATTACCCAGGCCATCAATAATAGTAGATCCTTTAATGAGGACTATTCCGATTCTCCCATCATCAGCTCCTGTAGAGGCTGTGCGATCATTCCTCGAATATGGTCTGGATATTACTTTTATCGATGCAAGTCTTCCTATTACCGGAGATTTAAGTGATTATACTAATTTTGTCAATCTTTGTCAGAGTTTTGGAATAGAAACTGTACTGAATAGTCCGGAAACATTTGGCATCCGTATAGCGGATATTTTTCTCTCATCGATAAGTCAGTCAAGTGAATCAGATATCCAGGAACCCTTTGTTCATATTCCTGAAACAGTCCTGGATAATACAAATAATAAATATTCTGAGGCTGAAGGTTCTGTATATCTGCAAACCAGGCTTCAATATATGACAATGCAAATAAAGAAGCTGTTAAAGAACGGGACAGACATTCTTCTTGTTTGTAATAGTCATTACTGTGCAGGAGTTGAGTATTATCTGGATAAAGAGTTAAAAGAGATTCACTCGGATTATACTGCACCTACGAAGACATACTCTCTGTATGAGGAAGATATCATAAGGGTAACCCGGGAGGTTCCATACTTTGCTTATCTTTATGAGTTATACAGGGATCATCCAATTGACAGGCTACAATGGATCCAAAAACTCTTTCTCACGGTTGATCATCAGGAGATGTCTCCTTTAAAAATTAGTGACACTATTTCATATTCAAGCCGTCTTGCCCTTGCAAAAGGTGAGATTTATCCAGATATTCAGGATCTTACGAGGGCTTCACACATGATTGGTGGAGAAACTTATAGAGATAAAGTGTTTCAGGCCGCTTCACGTTATCCGCCGGCAAAATCTCTTCCAGATAGATTAAGAGACTTAATCTGGTTTTTATTAAACAGAGGCGAGGCTTTACCAAAAGAAATAGATCAGGATGGAATGTTCTTTATCTTTGAAAAATTAGATTCTGGTAATGTCTGTCAGACATACGATTTTACATCGCTAATTCCGGCATTTATTCTGGAGATAATATTTATAGAAGACAAAAAGCGAAAAGTGCCGGATGACTGTGATTTCATATTTGGAAGATCTATTTCCAGGTGGACAAGGACACCTGAATCCAGGGAGAACGAAACTACCTTTTTACGATACATCTTACTTAATTACCCCCCAGACAGGAATAAATCAGACTCGTTTGAATCAGGGAAATTTCTCTCCGGATTAAAGAATGGAATAGACATACGGGGTACAATTCGACACTGGAACTCAGGAGACATATATGTTAAAGAGTTTGATGGACTTGAATCTGTAGCATATATTTTCGATTACCGGGATAGAAGTGTCGATAAGGCCTCCGAAAATGTTACATCATCTTCCTTGAAAATAAATATTTTTAAACGATCATTTGTTAATTTAGGATGCGATAGAATCTTTTTTGACAGACATTATCCCTGGGTCGGAGTGGTTAAAACCGAAGGAAAACATATGGAATCAGAAGTACTGGTTGCTTTTACCGATACCGATATTGTCAGTTCAGAGATATTTCATGATTTAAATAACTCTGATCCTTTAAATTCCGCTCTTAAAATTGCGGTTGAATATGCAAAAAAGGTAATTATTTTTACAGATAATGCCTGGGATATCAGATTAGATCTATCAAAAAGGCCTAATATAAAGATTTACCCTTTTTCGAAAATACCTATTCCAATTGCAAAAAAGATGAAGGCCATAGATATTGCATTCTATCGAAATGATAATAGAAGGGATGACTAGGGATGATATCAACAGAATCTATCTCCGTTGTCTCTGATTTCCATTTTTATCTTTCAGATGAAATTATTTCTTTATATGGAGGACAAGGATATAAATCTAATCGAAAAATTATCAACCAATGGATTATTCTTGATGATTCCACTCAAATTATAAAATATATTCCTCAATTAGGATTAGCACCTTTTCATCAGGATTTAAATGGATTGATCGGATTTGTATATGTAGACAATGAAGCAGGAATCAGTTGTAAGATATTATTTCAATGCGATATTTTAAAAGAACAAAACCTTTCTACCTTACCTTTTTATCCAATTGAACATGTAGGGATTACACTAAGATATTCTGTTATAGAAATACTCAATTATCTTGTTCTTTCAGATAATGAGCGGAGGCAATATAACCTTCCAGAATATCCGGATTGGATATATTTTTATCAATCATCCGATATTGCTAAAGTCAGATCATGTACTTCTATAGACAGATTTCGAGCAATATCTCATTTTGATGATCTCCAGGTAATTGCGTATTCTTCCATTCTAAAAAAAGTTGAATTATTATGGGTTCGAATGAAGGCATTTAATGATAAAACAGGACATTTTCAAGGAATTCTTAATTCTGAGCCATATGATGATTTTGGCATTCATAAAGGTGAGGAGGTGTTGGTAGGAAGAACTCCGGGAGAAAAAGATTGGGCACTCCAAATACAGATAAATGAGAATTAATTATGACAATATTTGATAAAGGCTGGATGTCAGAGACGTATTCTATTTATGATAAATACCTACAATCCTGCTTTGATATTCTTTCAGATCAAGAAGATAAAGTTGATGAACTGATTAATAAGATGATCGCTGCTCATGCTATTCATATCCTGGGCTTTGGAAGATCAGGATGTTCAGCTTTATCATTTGCAATCCGCCTGCGACATTTTAAACGAATTATTCCACCAGTCTGGTGGATTGGAGATTTGGTAAGAGAACCAATTAGAAATGGAGATCTCATAATCATCTTTTCCCTCAATGGTGAACGTGCTGAACTTATACAAACTGCAGAATTAGCATTATCCAAAGGAGCGGAAATAGATCTCATAACTGCTAAAACAGGTTCAAGCCTTGCAGGGATGGCAAGTTATATCGTCTACGTTCCACTTATTGAATCAGGATCAGTCTATGGTGGAGGTGATTTTGAAGTTGCAGTTTATTTACTGCAGGAGATAATTCTCAATCATATTGGAGCTAAATACTCTATTCCTTATTCAGATGTTACTGATAATCATATTTAATAATATAAAATGGATCTTTCCTGAAGGCTTTTGTGGAGATAATATAACCTTTTTAATTATCTATGAACTAAAATCTTAACAAAATTATTTTTTTTATGCAACAACAAAAGATGGATTACTCATTTTTGACAAGGATAGAAAACAGATTATGCCTTATAAAAAAAGAAAGATGGCAGGTGAGTGGAAATACTATCCTGTATGTAATGGGCTGGTCCTATTGGAAACCGACATATTAGAGAATGTTTCAGTGTCTGCAAGCATACCCATATTAGTATCTGATGAACGATTTAGGAATAATCAATAAATTCAGTTTTAAGTTCATTAGGCAATAATTCAATGGCATACTTTACTGCGGTAAGGGCTATCTCTTTTTTGTTCTTTACAATAAATCTGAAGACAATATAAGAGTGCTTCCTGCTTACTGCTTCAAGTAGGTCTTCATATCCCCCTATGACCACACTATCCTTGTCAATCAAGAGTAGTCGGACTATTTCTAGAGATTCATCTGGAAAATCCCCGGTTTTGGCATGAACCAGTACTGGATGACTTCATCTTCCAGATCTATTACTGATACCCGGCACCTTCTGCGATTACAATCGTAACGCAAAACGACCTGAAATTATACAGAACGGTTACTTACGCTATGAAACACCCTAATCTGCATGTATACATTCAAATTATAAAAAATCCCCAATACCTTCATCTATCACCTCAGCACATAGAGGGGTATGGATCCAGTCGTACAGATATTCCTCGCCGGGTCGCTGATTTTGATACTGCTTCTGGTAACAACCACAACCGTTGCTTCTGTGGAACAAAAAGCCGATAATAATACTCTGGGCATGCCAATCAATAGCCCTGCATATCCTGTCCCCCCATACCAATTCACGGATCGGGAATATTTCATTATCACGTATGAGACAGATCCTGCCGCCCTGGAAAAAGTAGTTCCCTATCCCCTGAAGGTCGTAGAGCCGATAGTCAAGTATGAATTTATCAGAATGCCGGATTCATCCGGACTTGGCGATTATACCGAGTCAGGACAGGTAATCCCCGTGGAATTCAATGGAACCAAAGGATTATTTCTTCTCTCCATGTACCTGGACAATGAACCTGCCATTCTAGCTGGGAGGGAAATATGGGGATTTCCCAAAAAATATGGTCTTCCTTCACTGGGAGTTGATCCCGTAAGCAAAGACACCCTTGTTGGAAGGCTCTATTACGGAGAACTCGAAGTTGCCAGGGGGACTATGGGATACAAATGGCAGACTCTGCCCACGGATGATATCAAAGAATCTCTCGAAAACACTCCAAATTACCTCATAAAGATCATCCCTGATGTGGATGGCAGCCTGAAAATACATCAACTGGTCAGTTACCACTTGAGTAATGTCACGGTTAAAGGGGCCTGGACCGGTCCGACAGATCTTGAGCTCTTCAGGCACGCCCTGGCACCGGTTGCTGATCTACCGGTGAAAAAAGTTTTATCAGGAGTCCATTTTGTTAGTGATCTGACGCTTCTTCCCGGAACCGTAGAGTATGATTATCAGACCTGATGGTGTTCTGAACCTGCAATTCAGACCGGGAGATGAGTTCTTTGTCCCGGCGGGGAACGATCAGTGGGCAGGTTTGTTGACAGAACAAGGTCGATCCATCCATCCGGTGGGAAAAGAATACAACCCGGATAACGTACACCCATCCAAGGAATACCTGCGGATTTGAAAATTGGTTATTCACCAGTTAACACTCCTTTTTTCCGCGACGTACATCCCCGGCCATTCCGGGTTCTCCCGGCAGCATTCCACACATAAATATTTCAACATGAAGTGTTAACAAAATTCCCTAAATATTCCATTTTCCTCCGAAGTACGTCTCTTTGACGAGTTTTGCCTTCTCCTTGGCCCACTTCTCCACGCCCATCTTCCTGATCAAAGCCAGGTTAAACACTTTCGTGTTATGTGGGACTTCCGATGCCATATCCGCGTATGGATGAAGATTATCACAGGGGAAGTCAGAACAGTCAGCACATGATTCTATGCCCTTTACATTGACACAGGTATATACCTTGCATGGCTCGGTCCGAACTCCACCGAGAGGACAGATCCCATTTTCCTTTCGGCATCCACTGCAGGTAACTTTGTCATCCGGCATCCCATATGCTTTAAACCGGGATGATAACTGTTTTTTGATATCTTCATTATCGTTTGCCAGATATCCAGGACAATTAAAGCAGTCGAGACCACAGGGTGCCGTCATCTCTCTCAGGTTTATTTCTCCTGCCAAGGGGTAAGTTGATTTCTCCATTTTTCCTCCTACCGTTTATAAATTATATATATCTTTTCAATACTTTAATAATGTCAGTCTGTTTATTATCGCTCCTATGAATTTGAAGGTATGGACATACTGATTTACCTTGCTTTATCCATGTTTTTCACCGGTCAGGAATTCCCTACCGGCGTATACCAGAATGTTTGGAATATACGATTACATATAATCAGGTGAATTTTTGTAGGTTTTTCTGTGTAATATCTATCTGGATAATCTCCCGGTTTTCCCGGTAGTACTCCGCCTTGCTATTCAGGTGACCTGGTCTACTGCCTTAGCCCTGATTCATCTCCTTCAGCTTCATGCTCTCATTCATAGATCACACTTCCGGCACAGTAGGCAGGATTCCTGATCCAGGGCCCGGTCCGCCTGCCATATTCCCCGAACTTCCTGACTGTAACAAGCAAGTGGCCTGGACCTTTTCCTGTAAGCCGCGTCTCGGAGACCTGTATCCTGCTCTCCGTGTCCGGATATAAGGCAAACCTCTGTATCACAGACCCGGCACAGTCCGGACATGGGTCGGGTAATCCCCGTTATCCGGTTAATATCCAACAGACCGGGAATCATCCGGACCGTCGGGGAGGTTCGGGTATTCTACAGGACCAAATCATTCCACAAATCGTATCAGTCGGATTTTAACTGCTCTATGCTGGAATAATACCCGCATAGTATGATTCATCAATGATAAGTTGTAGATAAATTAAGCTTTAAATATCGATTTTTCTGTTTTACTTATAACCTAATTATCTTACTTCACAAATTGAGGATTTTTTCTAATTTAAACCTTAAATTAGCAAGTTAATCTCTCTTTCAAATTAAAATCAAAATCAGGGCCTTAATATCTCTCTAGATTTAAAAAAGGTCCGAAATTATTGAGATATATCCGGACGCTATGACAATAAATTTCCGGCCTATATAAATGCAAGGTTGACTTCAAGATCCGGCCATCCAGGCCCCATATAAAAACGATATCCTCGGCCTAATTCCGGGGCATAACTAGGTTTAAATCCAGATTAACGGGATATTCACAAGATGATTCGACATACTGGACCGGAGGGAGGCTGTTGTTTATGTGGGAAAAGTGACAGCTAACAGAATATTCTAAGCGTTTTTGGGGTTATTTATATATTGAATTTGTAAACGCAGAATAGAATACTAATTTGATAGCAGTAATTTTATTATATAGATTTGGGAAGATATCTTGAAACGAATTAATCTGGATTGAATCCTAATATGACAAAAATATTGATATAAGTAACTATTCAATTAGTCGATACACCAGAATTGTTGTTAATGGTTCAAATACTAATTAAAATTTATTTTCGGTAACCATGGTGCATTTTCGAATACTGATATCAACCCGTCAATAACATTAACCCGATTCTTTCGAATAGTTGAGATATAACTTCTGATAAGAGTTATCGCTCTCCCTGTTGAAAAGTCCCTAAATCCCCCTGAGATTTTCATTTTCACTTTCATCATCCGAATGTGCCCTTCAACCAGGTTATTATCAAATGGTACGTTCAGATGATCTATGAACTTCAATATTCCTTTGTAATTGCCACTTGATTCCTTACCTGGAGTTTAATGGCAGGCAAAATCAGGAATATTATGAGACATTGTCAAAATTGATGGTTTCATCAGGAATTGGGCAAACAAATATTTTTCCTTTTCCTCTGCCCCATCCGGCATACATAATATTTAATTTATAGATTACATTCATTATTTCATTATCATGGGCTGTAAATATCACCATCCGTTTTGGATGAAACCCGTGTTTAAGTTCTCTCTCGATTAGATTTCGGTTTTTTCTCATCACTGAATCGGTAATCAGTCCTTTGCTATTGAGACAATAATGTGCAATTTCACTTTTCAATAACGGAGTATTGATCTTTTGAGCCTTATTTTTAATATAATTGCCTTTTCCTAAGGCATGGATGGTGTGAATACTGGTAATGCCGATATCATTGAGGAGTTTCCTGGTTGGATCAACCATGTCTTCATTTACGATTGCAAATATCCGCTTCATTATTTCACCACCACAAATGCAGGAATCAGGTTATATCAAACTCTTTTTCAACTTCACATATCGAGATGTGGATATCCTTCAGTAATCCTTTGGAATTTTTTTTTGAATGTTCATATAATCCCGTTTCGATTGAAGAAATTGCATAATTCACGAATTCTTCAGGGATCACCGTCATAACAATCTCCAGAGAACTGTCCGGATAGATTGGATCCTGTTCCTGTGAGCGGATGAATTCGTTCCACTCTGCAATTTTCATTCTGGTCATACCATGAATTCCGATCTTATCCAGTCCGGTAATAATAGACTGGATATCCTCCGCTTTTGCAACTATCTGAATCATTTTCATGGTACTAATGAAATGTTGGAAGGAATATTCCTTCTTACATATTGTATATTATTATTCTGTTTTAAATCTCATAAGCTTTTTGGATAAGGCAAGGTCTCTTTGTAAGATAAAACGATTTTTTATTTTTTCATTATTGAAGGTCGAATTTTTCCATCTGAAATCTATTTTCTTAAAGATAACAGGTAACCGGATCCTCATGAGGCGATTAGCACACCAGGGAGTATTTTGAGTGTGCTTTCCGTAAACTTGGAGAACCATTATGATCTTGCACTACATCCAACCATTATTCTCGAAAGGGGGAACAGTATTCGAAATTCGTGCCCCCACTGGGGCAAATTTTAATGTATATGAAAAAAAGAAAACATTTTCGGTCTATGTTTATTAAATATTACAAATTTCGTTTATCAAAGTGAGATTAAGGCCAAATTATTCAAGATCTAGTGTTTCTGACAATCCAAAACTGAGCCACTTGACAATTCAAAAAGTGATCCACCCACTAAGGCAATTGACGACATTTCTGATTAGTCTTCTCTCCTTCGGTAACTATTTCCAGTCATATTAAGAATTAACGCCCTATGCGTTATTCTATCCAATAACGCAGCAGTTAATGTTTTATCATGGAAAACTTTCACCCATTCAGAAAACATAAGATTCGATGTTACCAAGGTACTTTGAATCTCATATCTTGCTGCGAGAAGTTGAAACAATAATTCTGCTCCTTCGAGATCAAATGATATATATCCCAACTCATCAATAATTAACAAATCCGCCTGTTTGAGTTTTTTAATCAGAAATGACAATCGATTCTGTTTTTTTGCTTCATAGAGTTCATTTATCAGAGTCGCTGCAGTTCTGAACAGGACTTTATACTCATTCAAACAAGCCTGGACCCCGATTGCAATTGCACAATGTGTCTTCCCGGTCCCTGAATTACCAATTAAAATAAGATTTCTCCGTTCTTTCAAGAATTCTAATGTTTGAAGATCAGGAACGGATCGTCTCCCATCATCTGGAAGAGCATCCAAATTTAGATCTTCAAAACGCTTTACCGTAGGAAAACCTGCCAGTTTTAATGCTTTCATCTGTTTGTTTAACTTACGAGTATGTAACTCTGCAGATAGGGCATCCTTCAAAAAAGCAGTAACCTCAGGATTTTCAGCATATTTGCTCTCATATACTGAGTAAACCATAGAAATGTGAAGACTTTTACAGTAATCTTGTAATGTGTTTGCATTCATGCAAATTTCCCTCCAATTTTTTGTCAAAGACCTGAAGATCAGGCTCAGGGACCTCTATTTCAGAAATATTCCAGTTCTCTGTACCAATCATCCTGGATTTGGGTTCAAATATTAAGAGTTTCAATAGATCCGGCGTTACAATCAGACCATGTTCTTTACAAACTTCGAGAGCATAAACAACAGCTTGGGGAGATGAATCTCGAATTATTTCTAGAATAATCAAAAATTCTTTCGGGTGGTCAATATAATACATCTCAAAAAGATTCTGGATGTCTTGATCCAGTGAACGAAGAAGTTTTGAGTGTCTTATGGCTCCGGGTTTACGATCAAATGTCCGGATATAATGACCTGTCTGTAAAGAATACTCCCCACGACCCATTTTTCTTTCATGAACCGCTATGATCTTGTCATTATCCATCATCTCTATCCGATTAGAGAATATTTTGACAAGAATTGTTTTCGAACAAAAAGTATCTGGGACTGAGTAGAAGTTCTTGTAAATCTCTATCAGATTGTACTTATTAATTGTTGATGTACGGAGTTCATAATGAGCAAATTCCAAGGTTGGAAGAGGAAACATCTCTGTAATCTCCTCCAATAGTAATTGTGTTGGAACTTTTGTACGCCTATGAACATGTTGATTGTTGATTCCGATTAAACAATTCTTTAAATGATCATTTGCATCAGCCAGAGAATTGAAACGAATTTTTTCACTGAAAGCAGCTTTTCTAACAACAGATACCGATTTTTCTGTACTACCTTTTTCATGAGGAGAAGAAGGATTACACACATTTGGAATAAACTGGTAATGGGTTGCACAAAGAAGGAATCTTTGATTATACTGCTTTTTTCGAAGGTCATAAATCGTTGTTGCATTATCATAAAAAATTACTTTAGGAACTACTTTTATTTCGTTAAAAAAGTCTATATGGGCCTGAATGACATCAAATGTTGTTTGATTGAGATATAATCGTCCAAACCGATATTGACTATAATTCATAGTAAAGATAGCCAAAGAAATTTTTTGAATGACATTACCCAGGGTCAGGTCAACATAACCCCAGTCAAATTCTGCTCGATAACCTTCTGGAGGATCTTGTAGGATAAGAACGTCTCGATGGCGATGAGAATCCTTCCAATCATGGATTATGTCTCGTATTGATGAATAACTTATCTGATATCCACGTGCTTGAACGATTCGGTGGATCTCAGTTCCGGATAATCGTTGTTTTCTTGGTTTAGTTTGATTATCCTCAAGATAAGAGTGAACAAGACTAATGAGATCATCTGTCAAAACTCGTTTTGGCTGTTTGACTTTCCGATTGATTGAAACTATTTCAACGGCATTGCCTTCTTGGACACTAATTAGACTTTCTATATACCTTTTTACAGTATTTCGAGATATACCAAGTTCTTTTGATACTTGTCTGATTGATTTGTACTTTTCGTATAACTGTTGGATCTGGTTGATCTCATCCACAGAAATCACCCCCACCACCTTTTGGATGGTTCCACATGTCGTCAATTACCTAAGGGGGTGGCTCAGATTGGATTGTCAATAGTATATAAAGGGTGGATCACATTCGGAATGTCAAAAACAGATCTAGTTACCAATAAAATTATTAGTAACACTATTTCTCATACATTTATCCGAAATGGCCTTAAGATCACTTTGATGTAAAATTATTAGTATTTTTAGAAGGGCCCTGTTTAAAAAGATATATATAATGGTAGAAAGAAATATCCTTCTATAATGTAAAAGGAGAATGTAATGATTAAAAAACAAATTTTTTTATTGGTTATCGTTTTTTCTTGTCTTTTTGTTTTGATCTCTCCCGTTTTGGCTGCAGATCCTTCAGGTAAACAAACTTATGAAGAAAATCCTGAAACAGCGGTGAATTTTTGCTGGGTCCTTATTTGTGGTTTTCTCGTCATGAGTATGCAGGCGGGTTTTGCCTTACTTGAAGCAGGTTTAACCCGTGCAAAGAATGCAGCAAACATCATGATGAAGAATATGATGGATTTCTGTATTGGAGCACTGGGATACTGGGGAATTGGATTTGCACTGATGATGGGTTCTGCTACTGGTATAACCGGTTTGATGGTTGGTCTTAATGGTTTCTTCCTCTGGGGTGATGCCTATGATGTCACTACTATTGAAATGTGGTTCTGGCAGATGGTCTTCTGTGCAACGGCAGCTACCATAGTATCAGGTGCTATGGCAGAACGTACCAAGTTCAGTACTTATTGTATTGCTAGCCTTGTTGTGACGGCTTTTATCTATCCTATATATGGGCATTGGATGTGGGGTGGCGGATGGCTTTCCCAGCTTGGAGCACTTGACTTTGCAGGATCTGGTGTTGTTCATGCTGTCGGTGGCTTTATAGCTCTCGCTGGTGCGTGGCTTGTTGGCCCCCGTATTGGCAAATACCGTAAAGATGGAACTCCAAATGGTATACCTGGTCATAGTATAACCTTAGCCATCCTAGGTGTGTTCATTCTCTGGTTTGGCTGGTTCGGATTCAATCCGGGAAGTACACTAGCAGCTACTGATCTCAGGATATCTATTATCGCAGCAAATACCGTTCTGGCAGCAGCAGCTGGTGGAGTTGCTGCAATGTTGGTAACCTGGAAGAAATATGGCAAACCTGATGTTCCTATGACTGGAAATGGTGTGATTGCCGGATTAGTGGCAATTACTGCTCCATGTGCATGGGTTAATCCTTCACTTGCGATTCTGATCGGTTTGATAGCTGGTGTTCTTGTTGTTGCTAGTGTTTGGTTCATTGACTGGAAACTGCATATTGATGATCCGGTGGGTGCAATTTCTGTACACGGAGTCAATGGTATCTGGGGAATCCTTGCACTGGGTCTTTTTGCCGACGGAACGTATGGAGAAGTCTCGGGACTTTTATATGGTAATGCCGGATTCATGGTATCCCAGATTATCAGTGCCGTAACAGTATTTATCTGGGCATTTGGCATGGGTGCAATAATGTTCTACATCCTGAAAAAGACCGTTGGTATCAGGGTATCGGATCGCGAACAGATCGAGGGACTTGATATTGGAGAACATGGCATGTCTGCTTATCCTGACTATGTTTCAACTGAACCTAATCTGGATGGTGTTTAAGATGATAAAAATTGAGGCAATTATCAGGTCACAAAAAATCGATTCGATAAAAGAAGCACTTGATTCTATCGGGGCAGGATCAATGACAATTTCCGAAGTGAGAGGAAGGGGTCAACAGAAGGGAATCACCCAGCAATGGCGTGGAACCGAGTATGTGGTAGATTTCATCCCAAAAACAAAACTGGAAATTGTTGTCTCTGATGAGAAGGTTGAGAAGGTTGTAGATATCATTTGTGATATAGCTAATACTGGTAGCATCGGTGATGGTAAAATATTCCTTATACCAATTAAGGAAGCTATTAGGGTTCGCACAAAGGAGCGTGGAGACGTAGCACTTTAACTAAAATATCATGTCGTACATATCTATCATGAATCCATGATATTTAAAAATCACGGACGAAGAACCCGAAAATAGGAACATCATTCTGTTTCCTTAAAGGTTTAATGATCAGTTACAGGTCTTTATAAAAAGTAAGAGATGAGCCAACTGGTCTTTGTCTCTTTATTTTTATCTCAATTTTCTGAAAGTATACTATCAATTTTAAGTGACTAGGGCCACTAGATAATTATGGGGATTTTATTGAATGGGTAAAGTCAGATAACCTAAATACTCCATATACATATATTACAAACGATTACTGAATTCCATGGTGAGTCGTTATATGACTCTCTCTTATCCAATGCTTTCACCGGAGAACTCGTAGCATGAAAAATCTCTCTGTAAACCCCCAGACACTGACCTCGTTCAGTAAAAAATATCATATCTCTGCGATCTGGGTATTCGGGTCAACTCTTCGTGATGAGGTAACCAATGACAGCGACATCGATCTGGTCGTAGAATTCACCTTCGATGCTAAACCGACACTCCTGACGCTTGCATCAATGGAGGCAGATCTGGAGAAGATCTATAACCGGAAGGTGGATCTCATCACCAGGGGGGCTATTGATGAATTTATGAACCCTATCCTCAAACAAGAAGTACTTTCAACCATGGTACAGGTCTATGGATCGTGATCTCTCACTCCTTGCAGATATCAGGACCATGGCTGCTGATGCCATCACCTTTCTTGGAGATCAGACCCTGGAAGAGTTACAACAGGATCGTCAACTTCAGTATGCTCTCATCCGGTGCCTGGAAGTCATCGGGGAAGAGGCGAAAATGGTTTCACCAGAAACAAGAAACAGGTATCCCAGCGTTCAATGGTCAGAATATGCAAAGACACGAGATTTCCTCATCCATTCGTATGCGAAAATTGACACAGGAATAATCTGGCGATCAGTACGTTATGATCTTCCCGAGTTGCTGAAACATCTTCAATAATTGATATGAATGAAAATATTTTCATTATCGACGCCTTCACAGGAGAATTTGTAACTTGACCTTTCAGGGGTCTGACACCCATGAATTTAAATGCTCATTCTCCCAGATAGAGCCATCCCTGAAATCGGCCTGAGGATTTCTCAACCATCGGGGATGGATCATCACCTTTGGCCGTTCAGACACCGGAGGGCCGATTGGTATCACGCCGTCAGATCACAGCATTCGGAAGTTCTCACAACAGATAGCATCCCGGATTAAGCCCGAAATATTCCTTGACATCAGGGTTATCAATGAATCAGGTGTTCACCTGGTGATCGTTACCGTCCCAGAAGAACCAATAAACCCAATTTCCTTGATGGGACGGCATACATCAGAGTCGGAACCGAAAACCGGGTTATCCCTCCTGATGAACTCAAGCGAATTATCCTGAATGCCATCTGCTCCGGTTGATGGAATGCGAAAAGAGGGTGGATTTAAGCTAGTGCGGCGATACCGTCTGCCCAGGTCTCCAGCGTGGTGCGGATAGAATCGGCATCATAATTGGTGAGCGAGATACTGTCACGTATAGGATACCATAAAAATCTCGACCGCTCCCGGCATGACACATGGGTCTTACTGAAGGTATCCTCTGAAGCAGGTCGTCCGGCAGATTGCGTATGGCCAGTTCAACCTGATCAATAGTAATCATGCCTGCAGGTATGTTTGAGGAGCAGAGGTAATAAGGTATCCCGAAAAAAAGTTGATATTTACGGATGCAGGATCTTATTCACCTGTCTGAACGTCACCTGGTTAGACGCCGGTTTTTCAGTATACCTGAACTGATTACCCTGGTGTATGCCAGTCTGATATCCTTTCTAACCGATCAGAAGTACATAAGAACGAAGCCGTTTGATGCCTCTGCTTATCCGGATGCTTCCCTGGATGATATTTCTGGAGAAAAGATTGAATGGTTTCTCAAAGTTGCCCGGAATGAACGAGGATTTGCTCTTCCAGAAAATACCTCCCCAACGGATACACTTACTCATCTTAATCTTATGGATGGTGGACGACCTGCTGCCGGAGCACTATTGCTCTTTGGGAAAAATCCCCAGCGATTCATATTGCCTTATGAGGTAAAATGTCTGCATTTTCATGGAAAGGTTGTTTAAAACCAATTCCATCATACCAGATTTTTAAAGGAACGCTGTTTGACCTGATCGATCAGGCGGTTGATTTTGTCCTTGCAAAGGTAGATCGGAGAGTTATTCCAAGTGAAAATCAAGTCGCCGGAGGGGTTGAGTATGAATTTCCTCTTAAGGTGATTCGGGAAGCGGTTGTAAATGCTGTGGCCCATCGCTATTATGTATCTAATGCCAGTGTACAGGTGATGATCTTTTCTGACCGGATTGAGATCTGGGATCCGGGTTCTCTTCCTCTGGATATGACAATCCAACAGCTTGCTGAGCCCCATGCCTCTATCCCGGCGAATCCACTTCTCTGTGAATCGCTTTTCCTGACCAGATCTATCGAGAAGGCCGGAACCGGAACGCTTGACATGATTCGGTTGTGTCGTGAAAATAAGTTTCCTGAACCGGTTTTCAGACAGGATGGCGGGCAGTTCGTGGTTACCTGAGGCGTGAGCGAAATTTACGGCAGGAACTTCTTCAGCTGGGTCTTTCCGAACGCCAGATTCACTTTTTTGAGTATCTCAAAAGGGAAGGGAGAGGTACAAATGCAGATTATCAGGTTATCACCGGGGTTACCAAAAGTACTGCTTCCCGTGATCTCAATGCCCTGGTACGGTCTGGTGTCATAGTAAAGAAAGGGACCACCGGTAAAGGAACATACTACCAGGTGGCTGATTTGAATGAATGATATCCATCTATTAAATGCGGATTTAAACGTTTATTGTAGATATTTTGCAAGGGCTCAAAGGGTTCACAAAGGGCTCATCCTCTATTCCTCCTCTCCCTGGGAGAAAACTCCAACCAGAGGTTGGAGAAATTAGAGGGGCCAGACACCCCGTTATCCCAGGTAATGAAAAGAGTCGAACCATCGTGGAATATGCTCTCCGGGACGCGAGAAGACTGATTGGTGTTGCAACCTATCGGATTGTCAGTGAACTTCCCCAGGAGCTGGAAGGGCAGATACCCGGACCTGATGAGATTACCAGGTTGCTGGAGGGGATCTGATGGAAGGGTTACAGCCGTATCCGGAGTATAAGCATTCGGGGGTTCCATGGCTTGGGGAGATCCCGAGTCATTGGGAATTAGATAGAGGAAAGAACCGATTTAAAAAAATTGTCGTCCAGTTAATTCATATGATGAAGTTGTAACGTGTTTTCGTGATGGAAGAGTAACTCTTCGAAAAAATTGAAGACTTCAAGGGTTTACTGAATCATTGAAGGAAATTGGATATCATCCGCCGGACCGCCCATGCGGTCCCGCTCATTACCCTGATGGTGAGTATCGAGATGTTTACGATGATCATCAGGTCAGACCTGAAGGTGGAACATGTTACATCAGGTTATGTTCCATCACCGGAGCCTGATGTTACACAACTTGATGTTCCATTACCCAGAATGAAGGTAAAAGACGAGGATGTGGTACATTTTTTTGCATGTAAAACAGAGGCGACGTTTATTGATGTTGCCGAAGTATTGCAGGTGATCAGGCAGACGATCAGCAGGAACGTCTCCCGGCTGGTCGAGGAAGGGAGACAGGTCAGGGAGGGGAAGCATCTGATCGTGGTTGCTAATCCGGAGAAGGAGTGAAAAGATGGCAGGATTATTTCCGATAGGTACTGATATCAGCGAAGGACCGACTCCTTTGATGGAGCAGTTTACCCGTACGGGGAGCAGCAGGCCGGATTACACCTGGACATTCAGGGATGGGTCGATCTCCCATGACCAGAACCCGGTACACACATTTTAGGATCCGGGGGTGGACGAGGTCACCCTTCAGACCTGGGAGCTGATTGGTAAAACGCTGTATGAAAACGAGGTCTTTTCGACGACGAACACCGTGACCGAGCCGAAACCGATCGTGATTGCCATCAAGTTGATCTCGGCTGGAGCGAGTGTGAATGTGTTTCAGGTGCTTCCGTCCGGGAGTCTGATTACAGCGAGGAAGCGGAAATGAGTTTTGAAAAATTGCGCGGGTTCACTCCCGGTACCCGGATTGGAGTATATTTCCCGGTATCACCGGGTTATTTCCCAGACTATTTCTTTTATTCAATCCAATACCTATGGAGATTTCTACACCGAACAGAACTCATAAGAAATCATTAATATCAGAGACTTAAGATAAGAGATTACTGAATTCCGGGTAAAAAAGAGAAAGACAATGTCGGTTGAGATGGATGTATGGGACAGGGATTTACGCCCGATTAAGGTTGATAAATATCAGCTAAAGAAGGATGCCCTCCGATATCGAATGGGAAGTGTCAGGTTAGCTCTGGGCAGGATTGTTACGGAAGAAGAATTTGAAACCGATAAAAAACGGATCTTCTCCCTGAAGTTATCCTGAATACATGGTTCTCTCCTTTTCTTCTGACGAAAGTCAAAAAATTCACGATATTACTGAATTATACTCCTATTATAAGGCATTGTCAATATATGCCGAAGAACTGGAGGATCAATCTTTTATTCCTCCAATTAATGAGATAAAAGACTCATTCGATCACCTGATGCGGGTTTTTAGTGTTAAGTGTGGTTTCAAAGATAAAAATGGCGAATATCTCCAGGAGAACCTGGATGCGGTATTTCGTCATGTTTACCGGGCAACGTATGATCTGCTTGATTACATTAGAATTTACCAGAAAGAAAAAATTTACCGGAAGATGGAAGGTTTTTCCCGGGAAACCATAGTGACGGTATTTCCTGATTATTACCCGGTTATTGTTCCTGAAGTAGATCAATGCCTGCAGGAGATACCTCTTTTAAAAGCGGACAAGGATATCGGAGATCCTGATATTGAAAAAGTAAAAATATTCGTTTCAATATCACAGAAGTTGCAGGAATACTGCACAGAAATTAATAGGAAATATCCTGCTCTTGTAGAATATCAGAACAAAAAGGATGCCGAAGAGCGGGTTTTAGAAGAAAAAGAAAGACATTTTCAGGTTTTAGGTCATACCATTGCATACAAATCTGCAATTATCGGTGGAATTATTGGTTCCATTATCGGGGGTATCTTTGTTTACCTGATTGGCAGGATATGGGGATGATGTGAGTATTTGTAATTGGGTTATCCCCGGTATCCCTATTGCACAGAAGCCATATAAACAAAACTTTTTGTCAGACATTTGTCTGCCGGATTTCTCAGCCCGGTCCTTCACTGAGGTATCAAGTGAGAAATATAGAATACATTCATCCATGATGGCCGGTTTTTAATATATTTCAATCCTGATGTCTGACAAAAAGAGCTTGATATCGAATCGGAAAATATCAAAAAATTGATATTTATGTGATCTTATATTACTCATTAATACATTCCCCCCACTGAATATCAGTATTTCTGCTTCTCCGGATTAACCCCTCTCACTCCGCCCCGTGGATCATTCATGTCACCTTTATACCGGGGAATAAGATAGATAAGCAGGTGCATAACCGTCTGACCAGCTGATTCACTATCATTGATCCCGATGTTGTATCCCTCTGGAGAATATTTCTGATCCAGATATTCTTTCGCTCTGAAAACCAGGTCCCACAGATCATCAATCTCTCTGGAGGTTGCCTCAAATATTGAAGGAATATGCCGTCTGGCAAAGATGAGCAGGTGGCCGGGAGAAACCGGGTATTTATCACATCGGGCATATGCCGACTCATTTTGCAGGACAATATCATTCGGTCCTGGATTGCAGAAGGGACAGATTACAGATCCCATGCTGTGTATCCCCTAATATCGATAAGGTAACGGCTCTTTTCCAGAAGCCCGGAGAATGCCGGCTGTATCCAGTCCTGGTCAGCAATCAAGTGGCAATTACAGGAGCCGGGAAGTCATATGTTATGAGATAGATGTAGGCTTCTGGAGGTTTGGATTGCCGATTCATTTAAAAACCCATAATACCCTCAACAGCATCATCTCCAAATCCCAACGAAAAATATTGTTAAATAGTGTCTCTCCATTAATTACTTGCAATATATTCACGATAATGTGGGTTTATCTTCAGTGGCTCTACTGCTTTTATTAATGTTATTCTTTTTATAATTAGTGGAATAAAAGTCTCTGTATTAATAAGAATCTGTGATATTTCCTTATTAAATTTGGATTTAATGCTAATAAATGACGCATCATCATTTTTTGAACTTTGAAATACTTTCCGTCTGAAATCTTGAATACACAAAGATGCAGCATAAATACGTCCAGGATCGATTAATAAAAGTTCATCGCTTTGAATAAAATCACATAACACCTTGAAAATGTTTTGAAGATCGCCAAATTTAAAAGGATGTTCTGTTCGGTACAATCGATAGATTCCCGAACTTAACAATATTTCATCATAATGCTTGAACCATCCCATCACTGTTCCAATCGTTTTTGCAGTAATATCTGATTCGATAATTTTTTCTGAAATGGCGAATTCAGCACTCTTAATATCTTCATTATATGTTTTAGCATAATTTTCTATTGCATGTTCAATTAATTTAATCCAAAGGATTGAATCATTATAGAGATTTTCGTATCCAATCCATTTATATGGTATTTTAGGGAACCGTACTTTATTTCCGTGTTCCATCATAAATTTGAAAAATATTTTTCTATATGAAAGAAAAAATCCCGACTTATTTAAGAGAATTTCTTGATTTTTAAGTTCTTTTTCCACTTTTCCTTCAGTTAAATCTTCATTAATATAAATATCATCAAAGAGTTCTCCTTTTCTCACCATTACTGAGAATGTTAAGGGGATAAAAATGGCTTCGTCAAATTTATTGATACATAATATTGCTTCCTCTCCTGCCCCAATTCCGGAGACCCCCTCATTATTGGAGGTGTAAGTTGTTTCGTCGGTTTCCCTAATTTTCTCTCTCCATTCTGGAGAAATAAACGTATCTTCAACATCTGTAAATATTTCTTTAATCTTCTCATTTGACGGAATATCTGTTTTTTCAAGAGCTTGTTTAAAAAAATCTGGAACATTTTCATCATTTTTTGGTCTTACGATGGGATGAGAAAATCTTTCAAGTAATCGATAATCAATAATATTCTTAATTTTTTTAATCCCAATTATGTCATTAATGAAAAAAAATTGATTTATGTTGGAATCTCGCAAAGAATAATTCAAAGAAGGGTATTGAGATGAAATTACATAGTGATTAAAATTTGTAACTATTCAGGGGGGGTCTCAGCGCTCTCATATCCTTAAAATTTTTATCTCCTCAAATATCACTCGTCTCCTTGAATTAATTGATTTACACCGAAAGATCCTTTAACAATGAGCATTAACCTTTTTTTATCAA